>SWCC01003998.1_pt1 | contig 130339 bp, 120 predicted proteins | sample 4692971 | NCBI WGS metagenome assembly SWCC01 (sample SAMN10267277, study PRJNA491770) | bioreactor metagenome | isolation source: DHS bioreactor inoculated with subseafloor sediment | place: Japan: off Shimokita Peninsula | collected 2006-08
CCGCCGCAGCGAAGACCGCCGCAGCGAAGACCGCCGCAGCGAAGACCACGGCAGCGAAGACCACGGCAGCGAAGACCACGGCAGCGAAGACCACGGCAGCGAAGACCACGGTAGCGAAGACCACGGCAGCGAAGACCACCGCAGCAAAAACTACCGCAGCCAAGCCCACAGCGGCGAAGCCCGCGCCAGCGCCTGTGGCTGCGGGCGTGACGACTGGCGAAGTCAAGGCCAAGCCGGCGCCGCGCCGTGTGCGCAAACCGGCCGCTCCGCCGGCAGACAAGGCTTGATGCTCGGCCTGATGTAACTGACGTAATGGCCTTGCCGCGTCGAGCAGGCGCGGCAAGGCGTATTGCCCGGGACTAGAAAAAGCGTTCTGCGATTTCTTCCGAAAGCGGCATGCCGGTGCTGCGTGCGCGCTGCAGCAACTCCCAGTAGTAGCGGTAGGAGGCGCGGTCGTGCAGGCGGCCGTTGTGCTGGATGGGCCCCCAGGATGCGTTCTGGGCTCCGCTCAGGATTTCTCCGGCTTCTTCCACCTCGGAAAAGTCCGGACGCATGGCTTCCACAATCGGCTGAATCTGGTTGGGGTGGATGCTCCACATGCGGAGATAGCCGAATTCCTTGCGCGCGCGCGTCGCGTCCGCACGGATGACGGCAAGGTCTTTGAGCTCAGTTGTAACGTTATGTGACGGCACAACGCCGTTCGCCAGTGCTGCAGCCGAAATTTCGGTCTTTGCGCGCACGACCAGGGGGTGTTCAAACTGCCCCGGACTCTTCATTGCCGACCCCGGAATGGCGCCGTGGTGGCCGGAAACGAAGTCCATCAGCCCGAAATCGATCGATTCGACGCCGTCGAGTGCTGCAATTTCCCATGCTTCGCGCAAGGCGCCGTGGGTTTCGATCAGGACGTGTACCGGCAATGCATGAGTCAGGCCGGCGGTCTGTTCGATGCGACGCAGTTCGGCGATCTGGGCTGCGGTATCTACGGCCGATCGCACTTTGGGCAGGGTGATGAATGCAAGTTGCCTTCCTGCCTGGCCGACCAGGATCTCGAGGTCGCGCTGCCAGTGTGCGTGGGTGATGTCGTGGATGCGCGCGCCGATGCGTCCGAAGCGGTTTTCCTTGCTCATCACCAGGCTCGCGACCATTGCGGCGTGTTCGGCTTCGGCGCCGGCGCGCGCGCCGTCTTCGCAGTCACCGGTGATGTCGAAGATCGGGCCGAGCTGATGCTGCAGTGCCATTGCCTTGCCGATCATCTTTTCGGATCCGGCGTAGTGATCCACTGCGGGCAGATTGGGGAAAGGTTTTTCGCCGGCGAAGAGGATGTCGCGCGGGTGAGTGGTGCAGCTTGCTGTCATGAGCGTTTCCCTTGAGAACCGGGCGCAAGCATAGCAGCAGGGGGGTAAACGAAAAAGGCGCACAACCCTGAGGTGCGCGCCTTCGAGCGATCTGCCGGACTGACGTCCGGCAGCTGTTCGCAAATGCTCAGCCGAGCAGATCCTTCACGCCTTCGCGCTCTTCGAGCAGCTCGTTCAGCGTGTGGGTCATGCGCTCGCGCGAGAATGCGTCGATCTCGAGGCCCTGGACGATCTTGTACTCGCCATTTTCGGTCGTGACCGGGAAGCCGTAGATGATGCCTTCCGGGATGCCGTAGGAGCCGTCGGACGGAATGCCCATGGTGACCCATTCGCCGTTCGAACCCAACACCCAGTCGTGGATGTGGTCGATGGCTGCGTTGGCAGCCGAAGCGGCGGAGGACAGGCCACGTGCTTCGATGATGGCGGCGCCGCGCTTGCCGACGGTGGGCAGGAACACATCGCGGTTCCATGCTTCGTCGTTGATCATGCCCTTCACGTTGTCGCCATTGGAGGTGACAAAGCGATAGTCGGCGTACATGGTGGGCGAGTGGTTGCCCCACACGACCAGGCTCTTCAGGCTGGCAACGTCACGACCGGACTTGGAGGCCAGTTGCGACAGTGCGCGGTTGTGGTCCAGACGCAGCATGCCGGTGAAGTTCTTGGCCGGAACGCGACCGAACTTCTGGGCCACTTCCTTGGCGATGTATGCGTTGGTGTTGCAGGGGTTGCCGACAACCAGCACCTTGCAGTCGGGGTCGGCGTACTGGCCGATCGCTGCGCCCTGAACGGTGAAGATCTTGGCGTTTTCGGTCAGCAGGTCCTTGCGCTCCATGCCGGGGCCGCGGGGGCGGGCACCCACGAGCAGGGCAACCTTGGCGTCCTTGAAGGCAACGTTGGGGTCGTCCGTGGCAATCATGCCAGCGAGCAGCGGGAACGCGCAGTCTTCGAGTTCCATCATCACGCCCTTGACCGCCTTCTGGGCCTGGGGCAGATCGAGCAGTTGCAGGATGACGGGTTGGTCCTTGCCCAGCATTTCGCCACTGGCGATGCGGAACAGCAGGCTGTAGCCGATCTGGCCGGCGGCGCCGGTGACTGCAACGCGTACGGGGGCTTTGCTCATGTGTGTACTCCCTCAAAACAAGACGGTCTGGGTGAATTGTTCGTGCTCTCGACGCAACCCCCGGTGGCGGGAATACGCATCAATGTGCGTCGCTCTGGCGGCAATTTCGAGGCGCGGAAATCTTAGGATCATCTGCCTGCGCTGTCAAATCGTGTCTTTTATCTTATATAAGACATATGATGACCCATAGACTCCTGAAAAATTTTGTGCTGAAATACACGGATGGCTCAGGAATCCCCCACATTCAGCCCTCTTTACCGCCAGATCAAGACCCTGATTCTTCAGGCGCTTGAGGCGGGGGAATGGCGTCCGGGGCAGGCGATTCCCAGCGAACAGGAACTTGCCGCACGCTTCGGCGTGTCCCAGGGTACGGTGCGCAAGGCGATCGACGAGATTGCCGGCGATAACCTTCTGGTGCGAAAGCAGGGCAAGGGTACCTATGTTGCCTCCCACAACGACCCGCGAGCCTTGTTCCGGTTTCTGCGACTGGTGCCCATCGATGGTGATCTGTCCCATCCGAAAAGCGTGCCGCTCGATTGCTGGCGTGCAAAGGCCGGTCAGGAAGCATCCCGCATGCTCGCGATCGAACTCGGTGCGCCAATCATCATTCTGCGCCGACTGCTCAAGTTTGCGAACAAACCCGTGGTGGTTGACGAGATTTATTTGCCGGGCGAGCTCTTTCAGGGCCTGAGTTTCGAAACGCTTCAGGATTGGCATGGTTCGCTCTACTCTCTGCTTGAGAGCCGTTTCGGCTCTCGCATGATCCGGGCTCAGGAGCGCATCAGGGCGGTCGCGGCCGATCGCTCCACCAGCGAAGCATTGAAGGTTGCAGAAGGTACCCCTTTGCTGTCGGTCGAACGGGTGACTTACACGTACGGCGATAAGCCGGTGGAATGGCGTCGTGGTTTGTACTCGACGGCGGAGCATTACTATCTGAATGAGCTGAATTGATGCGGTCAAGCGCCGCAGTGACGGGTGTTTCATCGCTATAATCTCAAGCTTTTGGGAGTCTGCGGCGGATTTTCGCCGCGCATGTTGAGGGGAGTCTTCATGTCAGAAGTGACAGTGCGCAAACAGAGGCCGAAACACTTGGCCATCAATGAAATCCGGCTGCCGTTGCCGGGTTTCGTATCGATCCTTCATCGGGTCAGCGGGGCAGGCTTGTTTCTGATGTTGCCCTTCCTGCTTTATCTGCTCGATCGCAGTCTGGGTTCGGCAGAGTCGTTTGAAGTGTTCTCGGCAGTGGTGTCGCATCCGCTTGCCAAACTGTTGCTTCTGGGTCTGCTGTGGGCCTACCTGCATCATTTCTGTGCAGGCATCCGCTTTCTCCTGCTGGATGTGCACAAGGGTGTCGAGCTTCAGGCCGCCCGCAGTTCTGCACGGATTGTTCTGATTGTGAGCCTCGTGCTCACCGTGATCATCGGGGTGACACTATGGTGAAGCGTCAAGTCGTAGGCGCGCACTACGGTCTGAAGGACTGGATTGCGCAACGCGGTACCGCCGTCTATATGGCGATCTATACCGTCATCTTTGCATTCTCGGCGCTCATGCTGCCCGAGTTGAGCTACGAAGCCTGGTCCGGGATGTTCTCGGGCGGACTGTTCAAGTTCCTGAGCTTCCTGTTCTTCCTCTCGGTGTTCTATCACGCATGGATCGGCGTTCGTGACATCTGGATGGACTATGTCAAGCCGACCGGTGTGCGTCTTGCTCTGCACCTGGTTACTCTCTTTCTGCTCGTCGGCTATGCCGGCTGGGCAGCCCAGATTCTTTGGAGGCTGTAAGCGTGAACGTCGCGAAGCGTACCTTTGATGCGGTCATTGTCGGCGCCGGTGGTGCCGGTCTGCGGGCAGCCCTGCAACTTTCCGAAGCCGGCATGAAGACGGCTGTTCTGAGCAAGGTTTTTCCGACCCGCTCGCATACCGTGGCTGCACAGGGCGGTGTTGCTGCATCGCTCGGCAATTCGACCGAAGACAACTGGCACTGGCACATGTACGACACCGTCAAGGGGTCGGACTGGCTGGGTGACCAGGATGCAATCGAATTCATGTGCAAGAAGGCAAACGAGGTCGTGATCGAGCTCGAGCACTACGGCATGCCTTTCGACCGTACCGACAACGGCAAGATCTATCAGCGTCCGTTCGGCGGCCACTCGATGAACTACGGCCAGGCGCCGGTGATGCGCTCCTGTGCCGCTGCCGACCGTACCGGTCATGCCATGCTGCATGCGCTGTATCAGCGCAACGTGCGTGCCAACACCCAGTTCTTCGTCGAATGGATGGCGCTCGACCTGATCCGCAACGAGAACGGCGACGTGCTCGGCGTGACGGCGATGGAGATGGAAACCGGCGAAGTCACGATTTTCCACGCCAAGGCGACGATTTTCGCCACGGGTGGTGCCGGTCGTATCTACCACTCCTCGACCAATGCCTTCATCAACACCGGTGACGGTGTCGGTATGGCGGCGCGTGCCGGCATTCCGCTCGAAGACATGGAGTTCTGGCAGTTCCACCCGACCGGTGTGGCCGGCGCGGGCGTGCTCATCACCGAAGGTGTGCGTGGCGAAGGCGGCATTCTGCGTAATGCTTCCGGCGAGCGCTTCATGGAGCGCTATGCGCCCAACCTGAAGGATCTGGCTTCGCGCGACGTGGTTTCGCGTGCGATGACCACCGAGATCAACGAAGGTCGCGGCTGCGGTCCGGACAAGGATCACGTCCTGCTCGACATCACCCACCTGGCACCCGAGAACATCATGAAGCGCCTGCCGGGCATTCGTGAGATCGCGATCCAGTTCGCCGGTGTTGACCCGATCAAGGCGCCGATTCCTGTCGTGCCGACCTGCCACTACCAGATGGGCGGTATCCCGACCAACTACAAGGGTCAGGTCGTAGTGCCGAAGGATGGCAATCCCAACACGCCGATCGTTGGTTTCTACGCTGCTGGCGAATGTGCCTGTGCTTCGGTGCACGGTGCAAACCGCCTGGGTACCAACTCGCTGCTCGACCTTCTGGTCTTCGGCAAGTCGGCCGGCGAGACCGTGGTCGAGGACTTCCAGTCCGGCAACCTCAGCCTCAAGCCGCTGCCTGCGGATGCCGCTGACGTCTCGCTTGCCCGTCTGGCCCGTCTGGAAAACCAGACCGGTGGCGAGAGCGTGTTCGACGTTGGTCTGGAAATGCGCCGTACCATGCAGAAGCATGCCGGTGTGTTCCGCTTCGACAACCTGCTCAAGGAAGGCGTGACGAAGATGGCCGAAGTGGCCGAGCGCGCCAAGCGGACCGAAATCGCGGACAAGTCCAAGGTGTGGAACATCGCCCGCATGGAAGCGCTCGAACTCGACAACCTGATCGAAGTCGCCCGCGCAACCATCGTTTCGGCCGAGGCACGCAAGGAATCCCGCGGTGCGCACGTCCGTGACGATGCCCCGGACACGGCTGAGAACCCCAACGGTCGTGACGACGAGAACTGGCTGAAGCACACGCTGTGGTACAGCGAAGGCAACCGTCTCGACTACAAGCCGGTCAACCTCAAGCCGATGTCGGACGACGTCAAGGCGATTGCGCTTGCCAAGCGTACCTACTAACGGCTCGGGAGAATATTCGATATGAGCAAACGTAGCGTTTCATTCAAGATCTATCGTTACGACCCGGATCGTGACGAAAAGCCCTACATGCAGGACATCACCGTAGAGCTCGAGCCGTCCGACAAGAAGCTGCTCGACGCGCTGGTGCGCCTGCGTGCGAAGGACGATTCGATGTCGTTCCGTCGTTCCTGCCGCGAAGGCGTGTGCGGTTCCGACGCAATGAACATCAACGGCAAGAACGGTCTGGCCTGCCTGACCGACGTCGACAGCCTGGCCCAGCCGATCACGCTGCGTCCGCTGCCGGGTCTGCCGGTGATCCGCGATCTGATCGTGGACATGACCCAGTTCTTCAAGCAGTACCACTCGATCAAGCCCTATCTGGTCAACAACGAGCCGACGCCGGAGCGCGAGCGCCTGCAGACGCCGGAAGAGCGTGAAGAGCTCAATGGCCTGTACGAGTGCATTCTGTGTGCGTGCTGTTCGACCTCGTGTCCGTCGTTCTGGTGGAACCCGGACAAGTTCGTTGGTCCGGCCGGCCTGCTGGCTGCCTACCGCTTCCTGGCAGACACGCGCGATCAGGACGCCAATGCGCGACTCGACAACCTGGAGGATCCGTACCGGTTGTTCCGTTGCCACAGCATCATGAACTGCGTTGACGTATGTCCGAAGAATCTGAACCCGACGAAGGCCATCGGCAAGATCAAGGACATGATGGTTCGCCGTGCGATCTGATGCGCTGACCATCAACAGGGGGCGCGTGCGCTGGCAGTGCCGCAGGGCACTGCTGGAGCTGGACCTTGTGTTCACGCGCTTCCTGGAGCGGGATTTTGATCAGCTCTCGGATGATCAGTTGGCCGATCTTGAAGATCTGTTGCGTGCCGACGACTATGATATCTGGGGGATGGTCAACGGTAGCAAGCCATGCGAGGTGGAACGCTGGAAAGAGATGATCGGACTGCTCAGTCAGCGATGACGGGCCCGGTCGGGGATGAATGAGGGAGTTGGAAGTTAAACGGGCAAGGAAAAGGGACGAACTATGAGCACTGAACGCACTGCAACCCTAACCGTCGATGGCAAGACCGTCGATTTTTCGGTGATGACCGGGACCCATGGTCAGGATGTCATCGACATTCGCACGCTGGGCGCAAAAACCGGCCTCTTTACCTATGACTCCGGTTTTCTCTCCACCGCGAGCTGCAAGTCCAAGATCACCTTCATCGACGGTGACAAGGGCGAATTGCTGTACCGCGGTTACCCGATCGAGCAACTGGCTGACGAGTGCAACTTCCTCGAAGTAGCCTATCTGCTCAAGAACGGTGAGCTTCCGAACGCCGCGCAGAAGACCGAGTTCGAAACCACGATCAAGAACCACACCATGGTTCACGATCAGCTGACCCGCTTCTTCAACGGCTTCCGCCGTGACGCCCACCCGATGGCCATCATGGTCGGCGTGGTTGGCGCGCTGTCTGCGTTTTACCACGACGCGATGGACTTCTCGGACGTCGAGCACCGCAACGTGTCGATCAACCGCCTGATCGCCAAGCTGCCGACCATCGTCGCCATGGCTTACAAGTACAACACCGGGCAGCCGTTCATGTACCCGCGTAACGACCTCAGCTACACGGCGAACTTCATGCACATGATGTTCGGTACCCCGTGCGAAGAGTACAAGCCGAACCCGGTGCTGGTGCGTGCGCTCGACGTGATCTTCACGCTGCACGCCGATCACGAGCAGAACGCTTCGACGTCGACCGTGCGTCTGGCCGGCTCTTCCGGTGCCAACCCGTTTGCCTGCATCTCGGCCGGTATCGCCTGCCTGTGGGGCCCGGCACACGGCGGTGCAAACGAAGCCTGCCTCAACATGCTGGAAGAAATCGGCGACGTCTCGCGCGTTGATGAGTACATCGCACGCGCCAAGGACAAGAACGACAGCTTCAAGCTGATGGGCTTCGGTCACCGTGTGTACAAGAACTTCGACCCGCGCGCCACGCTGATGCGCAAGGTGTGCAACGAAGTGCTGAAGGAACTCGGTCTCGAGAACGACCGCCTGTTCAAGCTGGCCATGCAGCTCGAGAAGATCGCGCTGGAAGATCCGTACTTCGTCGAGAAGAAGCTCTACCCGAACGTGGACTTCTACTCCGGCATCGTGCAGAAGGCACTGGGCATCCCGACCTCCATGTTCACCTGCATCTTCGCGCTTGCGCGTACGGTGGGCTGGATCACCCAGTGGGAAGAAATGATCACCGACCCGGAGTACAAGATCGGCCGTCCTCGCCAGCTGTATGTTGGCGCGGCACGCCGCGACGTAACGCCGATCGGTCAGCGTCCGTAAGAGACGATGGAGAGGGGAGGGAGACGGGATCGGCGCTAGCCGCTACGGGATGGTCGCTTCGCTTGCGGCCGTCCCGTTTTTACATCGTGCGGCACTTACGGTCTGGTTCACCCAAATTTCAGAAAGCAGGGTCTCAGAACACAACAGGTGGCTTTCATCATGAAGCAGCTTCAAAACACATCTCATTTGTTCGGCTCAAACGCGCCGTTCATTGAAGAACTCTACGAGAATTATCTGGCTGATCCGGCGTCCGTGTCGGACGCCTGGCGCGACTACTTCGACAAGCTCCAGGCGCAGGCCGGTGCCGCTGTGCGCGATGTCGCCCACGGACCGATCATTGCCGCGTTCGAGCAGATGGCCAAGCGTGGCCCCGTGCGCACGGTCATGTCGGAAGGTGGCGAGGACAAGCTGCAGGTGGCAGTGCTGCAGCTGATCAATGCCTATCGCTTCCTCGGCAACCGCTGGGCGAACCTCGATCCGCTCAAGCGCACCGAGCGTCCGCAGATTGCAGAGCTGGAGCCGTCGTATTACGGCTTTACCGAAGCGGATCTGTCGCGCAGCTTCAACGTCGGCTCCTTCCACGGCTTCTCGACCGAGCGCGCCACGCTGCGCGAGATCCTCGAAGCCGTGCGCCAGACGTATTGCGGCTCGATCGGCTCCGAGTACATGTACATCACGGACATCGCCCAGAAGCGCTGGATCCAGAGCCGTCTGGAAAGCGTGCGCGGCACGCCGAAGTTCTCCGCCGACATGAAGCGCCGCATCCTCGAGCGCACGACTGCGGCCGAGACGCTTGAGCGTTATCTGCATACCAAGTACGTCGGCCAGAAGCGCTTCTCGCTCGAAGGTGGTGAATCCACCATCGTTGCGATGGATGAACTGATCCGCGTTGCCGGCAGCCTTGGCGTTGCCGAGACCGTGATCGGTATGGCCCACCGCGGTCGTCTGAACGTGCTGGTCAACACCCTGGGCAAGTCGCCGTCGATGCTGTTCTCGGAATTCGAGGGCAAGGCCGCTTCGGACCTGACCGCGGGTGACGTGAAGTACCACATGGGTTTCTCGAGCGACGTCATGACGCCGGGCGGCCCGATGCACCTGACGCTGGCCTTCAACCCGTCCCACCTTGAGATCATCAACCCGGTAGTGGCGGGTTCGGTCTATGCACGCCAGGTGCGCCGCAAGGACAAGGAAAAGAACCAGGTGCTGGCCGTGCTGGTGCATGGCGACTCCGCCGTTGCCGGCCAGGGTGTCAACCAGGAGATGCTGAACTTCTCCCAGACCCGCGGTTATGGCACGGGCGGTACGGTTCACCTGGTGGTGAACAACCAGATCGGCTTCACCACGTCCGATCCGCGCGACTACCGTTCTTCGCTGTACTGCACCGACATCTTCAAGATGGTCGAAGCACCGATTTTCCACGTCAATGGTGACGATCCGGAGGCCGTGTCCTTCGTGACCGCGCTGGCGCTTGAGTTCCGCCAGGAGTTCAAGAAGGACGTGGTCATCGACATCGTCTGCTACCGCAAGCTCGGCCACAACGAGCAGGACGAGCCGATGGTCACCCAGCCGCTGATGTATCGCAAGATTCAGCAGCACCCGGGCACGCGCAAGATCTACGCCGATCGCCTGGTTGCCGAAGGCACGCTGGCGGCTGACGAACCGGAGAAGATGATCGCCGAGTACCGCGAACATCTGGACAAGGGCGAGCTGCTCTACAACCCGGTGCTGTCCGGTCACAACCGTCAGTTCTCGGTGGATTGGAGCCCCTATCTCAAGAAGCCGTACACCGACGAAGCGGTCACGTCGATTCCGGTGCAGGAAGTCAAGCGCCTGTCCGAGCGCCTGACGGCGATTCCGGATAATTTCACCCTGCAGTCGCGTGTCAAGAAGATCATCCAGGATCGCGCAGCGATGGGCCGCGGCGAGCTGCCGCTGGACTGGGGCATGGGCGAGAACCTCGCCTACGCCAGTCTGCTGGCGCAGGGCTTCGCCGTTCGCATCTCGGGTGAAGACGTCGGTCGCAGCACCTTCTTCCACCGCCATGCGGTGCTCCACGACCAGCTGCGCGAGCGCTGGGACGAAGGCACTTACATGCCGCTGGCCCACATCCAGGAAGGCCAGGCCGGCTTCCAGTGTTTCGACTCCGTGCTGTCCGAAGAGGCGGTGCTCGGTTTCGAATATGGCTACTCCACTGCCGAGCCCAACGAACTCGTGGTCTGGGAAGCGCAGTTCGGCGACTTCGTGAACGGTGCACAGGTCGTGATCGACCAGTTCATCAGTTCCGGTGAGGCCAAGTGGGGGCGTCTGAGCGGTCTGGTGATGATGCTGCCGCACGGCTACGAGGGTCAGGGTCCGGAGCACTCCTCTGCACGTCCCGAGCGCTTCATGAACATGGCTGCCGAGAACAACTGGCAGGTCTGCGTTCCGACCACGCCGGCTCAGATCTTCCACCTGCTGCGTCGTCAGATGATTCGCAAGCTGCGCAAGCCGCTGATCATCATCACGCCGAAATCGCTGCTGCGTCACAAGGAAGCGATCTCGTCGATGGAAGAGCTCGCCAACGGCCACTTCCAGACCGTGATTCCCGAAGTCGAGAAGCTCGAGCCGAAGAAGGTGAAGCGCGTGGTGATCTGCCAGGGCAAGATCTACTACGAGCTGCTTGCCTACCGTCGGGAACACAACATCACCGATACCGCACTGGTGCGTCTGGAGCAGCTGTATCCGTTCCCGGCCGAAGAGTTCGGCAAGGCGATCAACCAGTTCCCGAGCGCCAAGGAAGTGGTGTGGGTTCAGGAAGAGCCGCGTAACCAGGGTGCATGGTACTGGCTGGCCTCGCGTCAGCACCTGGTCAACGTGCTCGGCACCAAGCGCAAGCTGCTGCTCGTCAGCCGTCCGGCCGCCGCGTCGCCTGCAGTGGGGTACTACGCCAAACACAACCAGCAACAGAAAGAAGTGATTGAGAACGCCTTTGGTCCGATCCAGGACGCCACGCCTCAGTCGCCCAACGTATAAGCACAAAGGGGAGAAAACCACATGCTGATCGAAGTCAAAGTACCGCAACTGTCCGAGTCCGTTTCTGAAGCCACGCTGGTGACCTGGCACAAGAAGGAAGGCGAAGCGGTTTCACGCGACGAAAACCTGATCGACATCGAGACCGACAAGGTCGTGCTCGAGACGCCGGCGCCCGCCGATGGCGTGCTGGTCAAGATCATCAAGGGTGACGGTGATACCGTTGCTTCTGGTGACCTGATTGCCCAGATCGACACCGAAGCCAAGGCTTCAGCCGGTGCTGCGCCTGCCGCGGCAGCCGCCCCGGTTCAGCCGGTTACGCCGCCGCCCGCCGCTGCGACCTCGAGCGCTGCCGGTGCTGCAAGCCCGGCCGCACGCAAGATCCTCGACGAGAAGGGCGTGTCTGCTGCAGACGTGTCCGGTACCGGTCGCGGTGGTCGTGTGACCAAGGAAGACGCCGTTGGTGCGCAGCCCAAGGCCGCCGCAGCGGCTGCAGTCGCCCCGGCTGTCGTGGCGACTGGCGACCGTGCCGAAGAGCGCGTGCCGATGACGCGTCTGCGTGCCCGTATCGCTGAGCGCCTGCTGCAGTCGAAGAACGAAAATGCCATCCTGACCACGTTCAACGAAGTGAACATGGCGCCGGTGATGGCCCTGCGCAAGCAGTACGGCGAGAAGTTCGAGAAGGCGCACGGCGTGCGTCTGGGCTTCATGGGCTTCTTCGTCAAGGCCGCAGTGGCCGCACTGAAGAAGTACCCGATCCTGAACGCTTCGGTTGATGGTAACGACATCGTCTACCACGGCTACATCGACATCGGTATCGCTGTCGGTTCGCCGCGTGGCCTGGTCGTGCCGATCCTGCGCAACGTCGAGTCGATGTCGATCGCCGACATCGAGAAGAAGATTGCCGAGTTCGGCCAGAAGGCCAAGGACGGCAAGCTTTCGCTCGAGGAGCTGACCGGCGGCACGTTCTCGATCTCCAACGGTGGCGTGTTCGGTTCGATGATGTCGACCCCGATCATCAACCCGCCGCAGTCCGCCATTCTCGGCATCCACGCCACCAAGGATCGTGCCGTGGTCGAGAACGGTCAGGTTGTGGTGCGTCCGATCAACTACCTGGCCATGTCCTACGACCACCGCATCATCGACGGTCGCGAGGCCGTGCTGGGTCTGGTGGCGATGAAGGAAGCGATGGAAGATCCGGCTCGCCTGATCCTCGACGTATAACAACAACACGCTTCAGGGGCACATTCGAACCGGCCGTTTTCGCCGTGAGCGGGTGTGCCCCTTTTCGATTCTGCAAGGGAGATTTTCATGGCACATGAATACGATGTACTCGTCATCGGCGGTGGTCCCGGCGGTTACGTAGCGGCCATCCGCGCTGCTCAACTGGGTTTCAAGACCGCCTGCTGCGAGTCGAACCCCTATGCCGACCCCAAGGGTGAGCCGCGTCTTGGCGGTACCTGCCTGAACGTGGGCTGCATCCCCTCGAAGGCATTGCTGCACACCTCGCACCTGTTCGAAGAAGCCGGCCACAGCTTTGAGGCGCAGGGCATCAACGTCGGTACCCCAAAGATTGACGTCACCAAAATGGTTGCCCGCAAGAGCACCATCGTCGATCAGCTCACCGGCGGCATCAAGGGCCTGTTCAAGAAGAACAAGGTCACCCTGATCAACGGCCACGGTTCCTTCATCGGCAAGTCCGATGCGGGCTGGCAGGTCAAGGTGGGTGAAGAGCTTGTCGTGGCCAAGCAGGTCATCATCGCCACCGGTTCGTCGGCGCGTCACCTGCCGGGCATTCCGGTCGATAACAAGATCGTCTGCGACAACGTCGGCGCGCTTGATATCGAGGCGGTGCCGAAGAAGCTTGCAGTCATCGGCGCCGGCGTGATCGGCCTCGAAATGGGCTCGGTGTGGCGTCGTGTGGGTGCCGAAGTGACGGTGCTGGAAGCCATGCCCGACTTTCTTGCCGCAGCCGACCAGGATGTCGCCAAGGAAGCGCTCAAGGTCTTCACCAAGCAGGGCCTGAAGTTCAACTTCGGCGTCCAGATCGGTGAGGTCAAGGTTGGCAAGAAGGGCGTCGTCATTTCCTACAAGGACAAGGACGGCGCGGATCAGAAGCTCGAAGCCGATCGTCTGATCGTGTCAGTGGGTCGTGTGCCCAATACCGACGGCCTCAACGCCGAAGCGGTAGAGCTGAAGATCACCGAGCGTGGCATGATCGAAGTCGACGACCACTGCCGTACTAACCTGCCGGGCGTATGGGCGGTTGGCGACGTGGTGCGCGGCCCGATGCTGGCTCACAAGGCAATGGAAGAAGGCGTGATGGTCGCCGAACTGATGGCGGGTCAGGCCGGACACTGCAACTTCGACACCGTGCCCTGGGTCATCTACACCAGCCCGGAGATTGCCTGGGTCGGCAAGACCGAACAGCAACTCAAGGCTGCCGGTGTCGGTTACAAGGTCGGCAAGATCCCGTTCCTCGCCAACGGCCGCGCGCTTGGCATGGGCGAGCCCACGGGCTTCGTCAAGATGCTGGCCGATGCCAACACCGACCGCATCCTCGGCGTGCATATCATCGGTGCCGGCGCTTCGGAGCTGATCTCCGAGGCCGTGGTGGCGATGGAGTTTGCCGGTTGCTCCGAAGATCTGGCGCGTATCTGCCACGCTCACCCGACGATGTCGGAAGTGGTGCACGAAGCAGCGCTCGCCTGCGACAAGCGCCCGCTGCACTTCTAAGCGTTCGCTTAAGCAAGCAGGGGGTGGGAAACAGGGGCGCTGTCCCTGTTTTTCACCCCTTGTGCTTTTTTACCCATGCACTCCGCTTCGCGGGCTGCATGATTGTGCTCATCATTCGTCAATCATTAAGCGGTCACTTCAATGCCTCACCGTACCCTCAATGTTCCCGAACGAGGCATGCTCGATGCCTACGATGCGCAGCTCAAGGCGCGGGGATACAAATCCGACCCGGCGCAACGCGCTGCCGTTCAGCGCCTGCAGCAGCTCTACACCGAGCTGGTGACTTTCAAGGCCGCACGACGCACGGCCCTGCGCAAGGTGTTCGCGCGGCCGCGCATGCCGCGCAGCGTGTATTTCTGGGGTGGCGTGGGGCGTGGCAAGAGCTTTCTGATGGATTGCTTCTACGACTCGGTTCCGTATCAGCGCAAACGCAGGGTGCACTTCCATGCGTTCATGCAGGAAGTGCAGAACGACCTGAAGGATCACAATCAGGAAGCGGATCCGCTGCAGAAGGTTGCCGACCGTATCGCCCGGCAGACGCGTCTGCTGTGTTTCGACGAGTTCCACGTTTCCGACATTGCCGATGCAATGATTCTCGGCCGCTTGCTCGACGCCTTGTTCGCGCGTGGCGTGATCTTCGTCATGACCTCGAACTACCCGCCCGAGGGGCTGTACCCGAACGGTCTGATGCGGGTGAATTTCCTGCCCACCATCGAGATGATGAAGCGTCGCTTCGATGTGTTTGAAGTCGACCACGGCACCGATTATCGACTGCGCACGCTGGAGAAGATCGAGATCTATCTGGTGCCTGCCGACGAGGCAGCGGATCAGAAAATGCGCGACGACTTCAAGCGACTCGCAGCGACCGACGTCGTCCCGGGCGAGATCGAAGTCTTCGGCCGCAGCCTGCCCGTACTCGGAAGCGCAGCAGGCGTGATTTGGTTCGACTTCGCGACGCTGTGCCGTGGCAACCGCTCGCAGAACGACTATCTCGAGATTGCCCGCGAGCATCACACCTTGCTGCTCTCCGGTGTGCCACGGATGCGCGGTGGGGAGGCGTCCGAGGCGCGGCGTCTGACCTGGCTCATCGATGTGCTCTACGATCATCGGGTCAAGCTCATCATGAGCGCAGAGGTCGAAGCCCACGACCTGTATACCGAAGGGCACAACGCACATGAGTTCGTGCGTACCGTCAGTCGGCTGATGGAAATGCGGACCCGCGACTACCTCGCGGAACCGCACCGCGTGGAGTAAGCCGCGCGCGCTTGCGGGTTTGTCACGGTGATCTGATCCGCAGGCGTGTGCCATCGCGTTGCGCGATGCTGTTGATCAGCGGTGCGAGGCGGTCGATGATGGCCGGCTTGCCATCCAGGGTCAGGTCAAGCGCCGGCGGTCGATTCGCACTCAGGTCGATGCGGCCACTGATCTGGAGCGGGCTGCCTGCTGTGCTTGATAGTTGCATGCTCAGCGAGCTGCCGTCCGCGTCGACTTCGGCCCGGTAGTCACCCAGCCGGGGTTCGAGCAGGATGTCGGTGCTGGCTGCGCGCCAGCTCAGTGCGAGATTGCCCGTGCATACGCTTCGCCAGTCGCATTCGAGACCCTTGCCGTCTGCCTCCAGCCACCCCCGCCAGCCAAAATGAAAGGCGGGGTGGGCCAGTGCCCTGAACAGGGGCTGCGCCGGCAAGGTGATTTCAAGCCCCTCCATTCGCCAGCCATCCAGGCCAAGTACGATGCGCGCGGCGGACTTCCCGTCGGCCTCCACGTCCCACGCGCCTTCACCGTGCAGCAGGGCTGGTGGGTCAAAACGCCATCCGAGCTTGAGCCAGGGCTTGAGTTGGTTGCCTTCGCCTGCTTGCGCAAGATAGCCCTGCCCATCCCACAGGCTGCCATCGGGCGATGCAAGCCGGACACGGCCTTCGCTTGCCGATGCCAGTGCAGTGTCCAGCAACACGGACGGTGCGGCAGCGACGGTCACGCACAGGAGCGCAAGGACGAAGAGTGCAAACCGTTTCATCCGCCGTTCAGTCCTGCGTCGTCATACGCTTGCAGGACCACCTCGAACTGTCCGTCGCCACCGGGCGTCGTCTTCATGCGGATCGGGCGCAGCCGCAGGTCTGCCTGAATGCTTGCAAGCCAGTCCACCAGTGCGGGAAGTGTGGCGCTGCCTTTTACGACGACGCCTTCAGCGCTCGTCGCGGCAGAGACACGCAGTCCGCGCGCTTCCGCTGCAGTGCTTGTCGCAGCAACAAGTGCGGTGGATGAGACGGCGGTGACCGGAGGCAGCGCGCGCAGACGGGCGAGCTCGGCTGCGTCCTCCTGCATCCGCTCGAAGCTGGCCCGCGCAGCGGGCAGACGCAGGGCAAGGCGCTGCTGTTCAGACCACGTCCAGTCGAACACGGCCCACGCCGCGGCGAGCGGCAGGAGCAAGCCGGCCACCCGCATTAACTGACGTTCGCGCGGTGCGCGTGCTGCGAGCCACGCCTGAAGGGAGGCGTACAGGCGTGAGCGTGAGAGGCTGATCATGATCGGTCCTGAAGGTGTGTTTGCGGTTGCGGCGCTCAGGGCTGCGATGCTCAGGGCTGAGGTGCGGCGCTCAACAACAGGCTGCCTTCACGCGCCTGCGCATTGATGCCGTGCAGCGAGAGGCGGGTGAGCAGTACGCTGAGTTCGGTTTGGGGGGGCAGTGCGAGGCTTAGCGTGCCGGCTTCGTATGAGACCGTCAGCGGTGTCACGCCAGTGGCGGCAAGGTGGCCGTGCAGCAGCGCAAGCAGATCATCGGTGCCGAGCTGGCCGGCCTGCCTGCGCGCCCGGTCCAGTGCGCGGCCGAGCTGTGCCGCGGGCGCGACGGCCGGTGTGCCGGGCAAGGCTTGTTCAAACAGCCGCGCGCTGCGTGCTTCGAGTTCTGCCAGGGCCTGGCGCTGACCCAGAACTTGAGTGAGGTTGACGACGAACAGGGCGACTGCGCTGATGGCGACGATTGTTGCGGGCGCCCGAAACCGCTGCCACTGTGCGTCACGGCCCTGCCGTGAGGCGAATTCGCCGTGCAGCAGGTTACTGGCTGCATCGACGTGTTCCCACCAGTGCCAGGCTGGACCCGGTTCGATGCGCAGTGGCAGCGACGCAGTGGCGCCTGTATCGGGTGTGGTGCACGTGTCAGCGATACGGAGCTGCAGTGCTGCCGGAAACGCGGTGCTGGCGCGGCGACGCGAGAGCGCGATGGGCAGGGCAGATGACAGCGCAGCCAGTAACGCCTCTGGCGTGGAGCCGTCGAAAGCAATCGCCGGTTCAAGGCCCGGACGCAGGATGGCGCAGTGTGCGTCGATCGCCAACACCCAGTGTGCTTCCGCAGCCGGGACTGTTTCCAGCGCGCTGCAGAGGCGACGCAGCGGGCGGCCGATCTGCGCGAACTGGGCGAGGACCTGCGTCATGCGTGCGCGTGCGACGGTGATGACCCCGGTGCGATTCAGCTTGTCTTCGGGGTGGCTGTGGGTCACGGTCACATGCTGCGTGTCCGGATCGCCAACCAGATGCTCCTCAAGCGCATAGGACAGCAGACGTGGGCGCTCGCGTCGCGGGCTTGCGGGCAGCAGGACTTCAAGCCAGGTGCTCTGCGCGCCGGCGAGCACGCCCTCGCAGACATCCGCTGCCGGCCAGTGCGCGGGGCCGCTGTGGCCTTGTTGCACTACCGTGTTTGCTGCGTCGAGCAGAACCCAGTGGGTAGCCGGGTCGCGTGGCCAGTGTTCGTCGATGCGGATGAGCAGGCGTGTCGTCATGGGATGCGGTACCACAGGAGTTCGGGCCAGGGTTTCTGGCGATCGAGAAGGGCTTCGAGCCGGGTGACGGAGATGCCGTGACTGGCGTGTATCGTGACCAGGAAGTGGCGGCTGCTGACACTGGCGAGCTGCGCCGCAGGCGGTGTTGTGTCTTGCGGTAGCCGCGCGTTGAAGTCGGCCAGGTCGCGGAACCATGCGCGCTCACGTTCGGCAACCAGCACCCGGGCGAAGTCGATGCCGAGGCCCGGGACCAGGCTGGACAGAACCTCGGCCGCAGCCGTGTTCACATTCACGGGCGCCGGTGCCGGCACGGCGGTGACATAGGGTCTGAGCCGCGCCAGCAGCGCGTGATCGATGCCCGGAATGGAAGCCACTTCGTCGGCAACGACGAGTGCTGAGTGCGGGGCGTGGTCAGTGTCTCCACGCGGGGCTGTTGCGATCCATTCCGTCATTGCGATCACGCTTGCGCGCGCTGACTCGGGGGACGTGCCGAGCAGCTCCATCAGGCGCTGCAGTCGCGCGCCTGCCGCACTGCTGCGCAGGCCAGCGGGCGCGAGATCGTTCAGATTGAAGCGCCCCGAGAGGTCGATGATCTCGCCTGCGATCGTCCCGTCTGCAGCGTCTTCGCCGAGTTGCGTCGGCGGAATCCTGATGGTCCAGTTTTCACCACCGTGATCCACATTGCTTTCCAGCATGTCCAGGGCGAGGACCTGACGTGCCCAGTCCACTGCGGCGCGGGCGAGCTGGCGTGACTGTGCCTGATCGCGGCGGCCGGTGACCGCTTCGAGGCCGCGCCCGAAATCGGCCAGCGCGGCGGCGGCCAGCATCGCGGCAAAGGTGACCGTGAGCAGGGCGAGCACGACGGCGGCGCCCCGCTGACGTTCAGCGCAGCGCGAACAGGCGGGTGATCGTGCCGGCATCGGGCAGGTCCAGTTCGAGTTCGATTGCGGCAGGCAAGGTGTCGCCCTTGCCGCCTGCGGGCGGCCAGTGCGCGCTTCGTGTTTGCGCGCTGCCCACGTCGGTGGTCAGGAAGTACCAGCGCACGGCCTGGACATCCTGTAGCAGGGGGTAGGACTCGGGCGCGCCAAGGGCTTCACGGTCGGGCCAGATCAGCCATTCGAGCCGTGCGTTGCTGAAGCGGAATCCGACCCGGCGCGCACCTTCTCCCTCGCCGCCGAGTGCGATCAGCCGCAGCTCGCTGTCGGCTCCGTTTGCACTGCGCAGCAACGCGAGTGCCGGCGATGCCGTGCTGGTGGCGGGGAGTGCAGGCGCGGCGATCTGCAGGATCTCGAGTTCAATCAGGTGTATCGCACGCGCGATGCTGCGCCAGCGCTCGACCTCGCTGCTCACCCGTGCCTGTGTGTCGATCATCTGCGCCGTGGCGCGCCAGGTCAGCATGCCGAGCACCGAGAACAGGGCGAGCGCGACCAGCAGTTCGATCAGGGTCATGCCGCGCGCGGCTTTGTGCAGGCGTGTGCTCATTGCGGCACCCGGGTGATGTAGCCGGTGGCGCGGGCCAGGACATGGCCGCTTTCTGTGTCCATGACCTCGACGTCGATGCGGCGAAACGAGCGGTTCGATGCAGAGGCGATGTGCTCGCGCCACTGAAACTCCAAGGGTCCCTGGCGCGTCCGCCCCTGGTGCACACCCGTGGCAGGGAAGCTCGCGCTGGCACGATATGCTGCAAGCCGGTCGTGGGCCACCCAGTCGGCGAGGGTGCGATCGCGCAGCTCGGCGCTTGCCAGTGCCGTGCTGCCCATGGCGCGCAGCGCCGACACAAGGGCAATGGCGACAATGGCGAGGGCGACCAGGGTTTCGAGCAGCGTGAAGCCGCGTGCCGGCCGGGCTATCCGGTGTGTGGCAGCAGTCATCTCATCGCCTCGCCACGACGAACCCGCGTCACCTGGCCATTCGGCTGTCCGCGCAGCAACTCGCTGCCGTGTCCGGTGAGCACGACGAGATCGAAGTGCGGCGCGCGGGACCCGAAGGTCAGGCGCCGGCGTTCCTGACCCGCGGGCTGGGTGTTCAGTGTGGGTGCGCGCTGATGCACCTGCAGTGCGCCGAGACTGAGTGGATCGGGAAGCGTGCGCGGGGCGAAAAGCGGATCGTCGTCCACGACACGCCAGCGGCCATCCGCGTCTAGCTGGGCGAAGCGGTAGCCGTCGCTCAGAAACTCCACTGCGACTGGGCGACCCTGGACCGCAGCGCGTTCGGCTCCGGCTTCGAGGACGCTGCGCAGGCGTTCGACGGCAAGATCCGCGTCGTTGGCGCGGAAGCCGTCGATTGCCAGGCTGGCGCCGCCGGTAATGATGCCGGTAATCGCCAGCACCACCATCAGTTCAACGAGCGAGAAGCCGCGTGCGAGCCTGCGGGTGTGGGTCAGAACTGCCACGACCCGATGTCTGTGTCGAAGCCTTCGCCGCCGGTCTTGCCGTCGGCACCGAAGCTCATGACGTCGACGTCGCCATTGATGCCCGGGTTGAGGTACTGGTAGTCACCGCCCCAGGGGTCGGCTGGCAGGCGCTCGAGATAGGGCTTCCAGTTATCGGGGATCGGCGTCGTGTCCGGCTTCCTGACCAGGGCCGAGAGTCCCTGCGACGCCGTGGGGTAACGCCGGTTGTCGAGACGATACAGTTTGAGCGCCTGCATGATGGAGGCGAGGTCCTGGCGGGCAGCAACCACGCGTGCTTCATCCGGCCGGCTCATGACGCGGGGCACGACGAGTGCGGCGAGCACACCGAGGATCACGATCACCACCATGACCTCGATCAGGGTGAAGCCGCGCTGGCGCAGTGTCTGCGGGCCGTTTGCGCGGCAGGACGGGGGGAGGGCTGTCTTCATTGTCGTCACTTCATCAGGGTGTTGATTTCGATGATCGGTTGCATCACCGCCAGCACGATCACCAGCACGACGCCGCCCATCGCCAGCAGCAGTGCGGGTTCGAGCAGGCTCGCGAGCACGGCGCCGCGGCTTTCGAGTTCCTGTTGCTGAAGGCGGGCGGCACGCGCCAGCAGTTCGTCGAGCCGACCGGTGGTCTCGCCGCTGGCGATCATGTGCACCAGCAGCGGTGGAAAGGCGCGCGTGGCACCGAGCGCCCGCGCCAGGCTCTGTCCCTCGCGCACGCGGGCGGCCGCGGCCTCGACCGCATCGCGGATCGGCAGGCGCGCGATCACGCGCCCCCCCGCTTCGAGCGCGGTCAGCAGGGGCACGCCGCTGCCGGCGAGGATGGACAGCGTGCTGGCAAAGCGTGCCGCGTCGAGCGTGCGCAGGTGGCGGCCGATGACGGGAAGGGCGAGCAGGCGGGTCTCCCAGCGTCTGCGTACGGCGGTGTTGCGCAAGGCGAAATGAGCGCAGAGGCCGGCGCCGGCGAGCGCGAGCATCAGCAGCCAGCCCCAGTCGCGCAGAAGGTCAGAGACGGCGATCAGGCCGCGCGTCAGCGGCGGCAGCGCCTGTTTGGTCTGTGCGAATACGCCGACGACCTGGGGCACCACATGGGTCATCAGGCCGATCACCACCAGAAGGGCGACGGCGGCGACGATCAGCGGATAGAGCAGGGCCTGCATCGTCTTCTGCTGCAGTTGCCCGTGCTGCTCCAGATAGTCGGCAAGCTGGTTCATGACCTCGGCAAGTTCGCCCGACTTCTCGCCGGCCGCAACCGAGGCGCGGTAGATCGCGGGGAAGGCTGCGGGGTAGCGGTCCAACGCTGCGCGCAGGCTGTAGCCGGACAGGATCTCAGAGCGCAGTCCTGCAAGCAGCTGACGGGGACCTTCGTCCTCGGCCTGCTCGATCAGCGCGGCGAGCGCCTGTTCCACGGTGAGGCCTGCGGCGAGCAGGGTGGCCCACTGACGGGTGAGCAGCGCGAGCGCGGCGTCCTTGAGCCGGCGCGGCCGCCGGCCACTGCCGGGTGTGGCAGACACGGTGACCACATCGAGCGGAAACAGCCCGCGCTCGCGCAGCAGGGTGCGCGCGGCACGGCCGCTCTCGGCCTCTATCACCCCCTGGGTGGATTGGCCGGCGGTATCGAGTGCGCTGTAGCGGAAGGCTGTCATCCGGGCCTCAGTCGCGGGTGGCGCGCAGCAGTTCTTCGACCGTGGTTGTGCCGTCAGCGAGCAGCCGCAGGCCGTCCTCACGCAGTCCGCGGGCGCCGCCCTTGCGCGCATGGATGCGCAGGGCAGCTTCGCCGGCGTCGTCATGGATCAGGCGGGCAGCCTCGGCGTCCACCGTCAGCAACTCGTAGATGCCACTGCGGCGCTGATAGCCGGTATGCCCGCACTCGGCGCAGCCGCTGGCCTGCCACAGGGTTTCCGGACAGTCGGCACCGATCAGGGTGCGTTCGCTGTCGCTGGCAGACTGCGGGCTGCGGCAGGTCGGGCACAGGCGCCGCACCAGTCGCTGCGCGAGCACGCCGCGGATGCTGGAAGCGAGCAGGAAAGGCTCGATGCCCATATCGACCAGACGGGTGATGGCCGACGCCGCGTCGTTGGTGTGCAGCGTGGCGAGCACGAGGTGGCCGGTGAGGCTGGCCTGAACGGCGATGCGGGCGGTTTCGACGTCGCGGATCTCGCCGATCAGGATCACGTCCGGGTCCTGGCGCAGGATGGCGCGCAGGGCGCGGGCGAAGTCGAGTTCGATGCGCGGATTGACCTGGATCTGGGCGACGCCGGGGAGGTCGTATTCGACCGGGTCCTCGACGGTGACGATGTTCTGGCGCTCGCAGTCCATGGTCTGCAGTGCGGCGTACAGCGTGGTGCTCTTGCCCGAGCCGGTGGGGCCGGTGACGAGCAGGATGCCGTGGGGTTGCGTGAGCAAGTCCACGAAGCGCCCGCGAATGTCGTCTGCCATGCCGAGGCGTTCGAGCCCGATCAGCGCGTTGCCCTTGTCCAGCAGACGCAGCACCAGGCGTTCGCCGTGCGTGGTGGGCAGGGTGGAGACGCGCACGTCCACCTGGCGGCCAGCAAGGCGCAACGTGATGCGGCCGTCCTGTGGCAGGCGCTTCTCGGCGATGTCGAGGCTGGCCATGATCTTGATGCGCGAGGCCATCGCCGCATGCAGGCCACGGTGCGGGCGCGCGATGTCACGCAGCACGCCGTCGCGGCGCAGGCGCACCACCGAATGATGCTCGTAGGGTTCGATATGCACGTCCGAAGCCGCTTCGCGCACCGCCTGGGTCAGCAGCGCATTGATCATTCGGATCACCGGCGCATCGTCCTGCGATTCGAGCAGGTCTTCGACCGCGGGCAGCTCGGTCATCAGCTGCGCAAGATCGACCTCGAGCCCGACGTCGGCAACGATCTCGGCGGCACTGCCGTCTCCGGCGCTGTAGGTTTCCGCCAGATGCGCGTCAAAGCTCGCCTTTGGCACCGTTGCGAGCTGCAGCGGCAGGCCGAGATGACGACGCACCTCGGCCACTGCGGCGAGGCTGGCATCCTCGCGCAGCAGCACGTCGGCGTGTTCAGCGCCGATCGCGGTGACGAGCACGCCGTGGCGGCGGGCAAAGGCGTAGGGCAGGTTGGGATTCACGTTCATCGCCTAGTCGATGCGACGGACTTCGGCTTCCTCGACCGGTGCCGGCGCGGTGCGCGGAACAGCCGGGGCGGGGCTGCCGAAGGCGGGCAGCTCCGGCGTGCCGGGTTCGCCGCTCAGCAGATCGCGCTTGCTGGCGGAGGCGCGTTGTTCGCCGATCACGTAGTCGTAGCGCGAGCGGGTGATGCCGGCGTAGTCCTCGCGCTCGCGCAGGATGACCGGACGCAGGAACACGACCAGGTTGGTCTTGGTGCGCTTGCGCGTGTCGTAGCGGAACAGGGCGCCGGCCACTGGCACGTCGCCCAGCAGCGGAATCTTCTCCTCTCCGCCGCTGTAGCTGTCCTCCACCAGTCCGCCGAGCGCGATGATGGCGCCGTCGTCGATCATGACCATGGACTCGATCGAGCGTTTGGTGGTGGTCGGGCCGTTGCCGGTGTCGGTGCTGGCGACCACGGCCGAGGCTTCCTGGTAGATTGCCAGGCGGATCGAGCCGCCTTCGGAGATCTGCGGCTTGACCTTGAGCGTGAGACCGACGTCCTTGCGCTCGATGGTCTGGAACGGGTTGCTGACGGTGCTGCCTGAGCCGGTGTTGGTGTATTGGCCGGTGACGAAGGGCACGTTGCGGCCGACGACGATCTTGGCCTCTTCGTTGTCGAGGGTGACGATGTTGGGCGTGGACAGGATGTTGGCGCTGACCTCGTTTTCGAGGAAGCGGGCAAGCATGCCGAGGCGGATGATCTCGCCAACACCGGGAATGGTTACCTTGCCGTTGCCTACGGCGAGTGTCAGGCCGTTGCCGGGCGTGGCCATGGTGCCACTTGCTGCACCGGTGATGAGTTGCATCAGGTTGTTGCCGCCGCTGCTGAACGAGGTGCCGCCGACAATGGCTGCGCTGCCGCTGTTGTCGCCCGCCGCCCACTGAATGCCGAATTCGGCAGCGCGCTCGGTCGAGATTTCGGCGATCAGCGCTTCGATGTACACCTGTGCGCGGCGGCGGTCGAGCTGGTCGATCACCACTCTCAGGTTGCGGTAGATGGCCTCAGGAGCGTTGATGATCAGTGCGTTGTTGACCGGGTCTGCCTGCACCACGCCGCCCGTGCCGATGTCACTACGCGTGCGCTGGTTTGTCGAGCTGCTGCGGGAGGCCGATGCGGCGATGCCCATCGCGTCTCCGCCCGGTGCTGCGCTGGCGCTGCTCGCACCCGTGCTGCTCAGCATGGCGCTGCCCTGTGTGTCGGTGACGCCGCTGCCGCTCAGCGTGGCATTGAGCGTGTCGGCGACCTGCGTGGCGTCGGCGTTCTTCAGATAGACCACATGGATGTTGCCTGCGGCGCCGGGGCGGTCGAGGCTTGCCACGAGCTGGCGCACCGCGGAGATGCGGCTGGGCGTGTCGGCGCGCACCAGCAGGCTGTTGCTGTTGGGTTCGGCGAGGATCTGCACGGCGCCGGTGCCGCCGGCCGCTGCACCGCGCTCGGCGAGGAGGCGTGACAGCAGGGGCGCGAGGTCGACGGCCGCAGCGTGGCGCAGTTCGATCACGCCGAGGTCGCCCTGCACGACGTCGAGCGATTCGATGACGCTGGCGATACGGGCAATGTTGCCGGCGTAATCGGTGACCACGAGTACGTTGTTCGCGGGAAACGCGCTCACCGAATTGTTCGGCGCAACCAGCGGGCGAATGACCGACACCATCTGCGCTGCCGACTCATGACGGAGTGCGAATACCTGTGTCACCAGGCGATCGCCCCCGGCTGCTGCGACGTTTCTGCCCACCGGAACGGCATGCAGTTTGGCATCGGCCTCGGGGACGATCTTGGTCACCCCCTTGTCCTCGACGGCGGTATAGCCCTGCAGGCGCAGCGCGGAGAGCAGGATCTGATACGCAAGCTCGCGCGCCACCGGTGTGTTGGTGACGATGTTGATCTTGCCCTTTACCCGGGGATCGACAAGGAAGTTCGTACCGGAGAGCTTGCCGATGGCCTGAATGACCGCATCGATGTCGGCGTTCTGGAAGTTGAGCGACACCGGGTCGTCGGCCGCGAACAATGGCAAGGGCAGAAAGGCGGCAAGCAGGACGAGACGACGCAGGCGGGAGACAAGCAGCATGGTGGTTTGGGTTCAATCCGTTGAGATGGCATCGGTGCGGGTGTCGCTGGTGGCGACGGGCGAGGTCGTGCTGTCCGCCCCTGTCATGCGCAGCGCCACGGTGCGTCCGTCTGCAGCGAGTTCGATGCGGTCGGGCAGGATTCGCACCAGGCGCAGCCCGTCTGCCAGCGTTTCGTCCTGCAGAAGTGCAAGTGTTTCTCCGTCTGGTCTGCGCAGCAGGGCGAAGCCCGGTCGCTGGCCGAAGCCGGTCGCGAGCCCGATCAGCTGGTAGTCGGTGTGCACTTGCGCGCGGGGCGCGGGTTCGCTTTCGCCGCTGCCGAGCGCACGCACGATGTCGCGCGCCGCGCTTCTGGGGTCTGCGGTGTGCGACGGCAGCGCGCTGACCGGCTCGGGCGCTGTGAGTTTCCAGAAGAGCGTCGCGCACGTCCACGCCGCGACACTCAGCGCAAGGCCCCAGGCCAGTGCAGGCAGCCAGGCCTCAAGGCGACGGACGATGGCGGGCAGGGAGATCATTGCGATGAATGAGGCTGCCGGGCTTGCAGCAGGGTGGAGCAAGCACATGAAGGCATGGGTTGAGAGCGGGTTGAGAGTGGATTGAGAGCGGGTGGCACCGGGCTCGGGTTCAGGAGCGCAGGAATACCCGGCGCTGCATCCCCTTACTCGGGAATGCAGCGCCGGGCTTGGTCCTTGCCTGCAGAGGCAAGGGAGGGGCTGGAACGATCAGGTGCCGATCACGCCACCGTCGTTCTTGGTGATGATGACCGTGGCTGAACGCGGGCGAGCGCTGCCGCCCTCCGGCCAGTTGCTGTTGCCGCCGTCACCCGGATGCTGGACGTTGATGAACATCGTCCTGCTGTCGGGGGTGAAGGTGACGCCGGTGATCTCGCACTCCTTCGGACCGGTGAAGAAGCGGCGGATTTCCTTGGTCGTCGGATCGGCACACAGCATCTGGTTGTTGCCCTGACCAGCGTATTCACCGCTGTTGCTGTCGTTACCGTCGGTCTGGATCCACAGGCGGCCGGCGTCGTCGAAGGCAAGACCATCGGGGCTGTTGAAGGTGTTATCGACGGTGATGTTGTCCGAGCCCGACTTGAGGTTGCTGCGGTCCGGATAGACGTTCGGATTGCCGGCCAGTACGAAGATGTCCCACTCGAAAGTGGTTGCGGCAGCGTCGCCACCGGTCTCGCGCCAGCGCACGATCTGGCCGTAGCGGTTGGCAGTGCGCGGGTTTGCGTCGTCGGTGACGCTGCGGCCCGAGTTGTTGGTCAGCGTCACATAGACTTCACCGGTGCTGGGGTGGACGGTGACCCACTCCGGGCGGTCCATCTTGGTCGCGCCGACGGCGTCGGCGGCGAGGCGGGTGTGGATCAGGACTTCGGCCTGGCTGGCAAAGCTGGCGTCGGCGGCAAGGGTCGTGTTGGCGGTCTTGTCGAGCAGGATCCATTCACCCGTGCCCATGAAGTCGCCGGTGACGCTGCCGTTGTCGAAGCGGGCGACGTAGAGCTTGCCCGCGTCGAGCAGGTTGGCGTTGGCGCGGGCGTTACCCTTGATGTAGGCGCCATCGGAAACGAACTTGTAGATGTAGTCGTTGGCCTGATCGTCGCCCATGTAGACCACGACGCGGTTGTTCTTGGTCAGGGCATAGGCGGCGTTCTCATGCTTGATGCGGCCGAGCGCAGTGCGCTTCTTCGGCGTCGACAGGGCGTCGAAGGGGTCGATCTCGACCATCCAGCCGAAGCGGTTGGCTTCGTTCGGCTCCTTCGCGTAGTCGAAGCGATCGACGTAGTTCTCCCATCCGTAACCAGTCCTCTGTGCGTTCAGGCCGTAACGCTTCTGCGCCACGCTGCGGCTGTCGCTGCCGCTCAGGGTGCCGAAATACTGGTTGAAGTTTTCTTCACAGGTCAGGTAGGTGCCCCACGGCGTGTAACCGTTGCCGCAGTTGTTCAGCGTGCCGCGAACCAGGGTGCCCGACGCATCGGCGCTGGTCTTCATCAGCGCATCGCCTGCAGCAGGGCCGGTGATCAGCATCGGCGTGTCGCCGGTGATGCGACGGTTGTACTGGGAGTCGATGACGATCTCCCACTTGCCGCTTTTGAGCTTGATGTGGATGACCGAGACGCCGTGGGCGTGGATGGCCTTGTACGCATCGTCAGCGCTGTTCGACACGCCATCGGTAAACAGGTGGCGGGTGTTCACGTACTCGTGGTTCATCACCAGCAGGCCTTCCTCGCTGCCCTTGATGGCGAAGTAGTGGATGCCGTCGTGGTTGTCGCCGACCTGACGCGCCTGCGCTGCGGCATCTTCGCTGGCGTCGCCAGCCCAGGTTGAACCGGCACCGGTGGAGAACAGCGGCGTGCCCCAGGGCGCGAACACGGTGGCAGTGTAGCCGGGGGCGACGACCACGGTGTCGGCGGTCGAGGTCGGGATGGCGGTAAAGCCCAGCAGGGGCTTGGGCGGCGTCGGCGTGACCTCGATGATGCAGCCGCTCAGACCGCCTGACATGAAGGCAGCGGCCGACAGGCCGAGACCAGTCTTGAAAAAGCCACGGCGGCTGACGGCGCGATTTACGACCGACTGGAAGTGTTCGTTGCTGGAGGTATTGGTCGGCAGGTCTTCGGAATCGAGCGGCGTTGACTGAGACATTCATGTTCTCCGGGGGGATAAGAGATCCGGATTCTGGGCACGACATATTGCAATGGCGTGAAACGGAGCGCGGCGACCTCATCCGTGCCCCAATTAGTGTGTCTGGCGCCTGGCGATGCCGTGTCTGCGCGATGGTCCCGGCGCCCGGGGACATGGTCGAGTCTGCTCCACATTCGTGCGATTACGCGTGTGCCAACGGGCACCGGGCAGGGCGCTTGGCTTAGAATGCCGCTTTGCCTGCGCTTTTCATGACCGACTTCGCCCATCTCTTTTCGTCCGATGGCCCGCTGGTGCAGGCGATTCCCGGCTATCGCCCGCGCCCGCAGCAGGTCGAGATGGCGCAGAAGATCGGCGAGGCCATTCGTGGCAACCGGGTGCTGGTGGCCGAGGCGGGCACCGGGACGGGCAAGACCTTCGCCTATCTCGTGCCAGCACTGATGTCGGGTGGCAAGGTGATCGTGTCCACTGGCACGAAGACATTGCAGGATCAGCTCTTCAATCGCGACCTGCCCACGGTGCGGGCCGCGCTCAAGGTGCCGGTGTCGATTGCGCTGCTCAAGGGGCGCGCCAATTACGTGTGCCATTACCACCTCGAGCGTAACGAGCGCGACGGGCGCTTCCAGACGCCGCAGGACGCGGCCGACCTGCGCGCCATCTCGCGCTTTGCCCGCGTGACCCAGAGCGGTGACAAGGCAGAATGCACCGATGTGCGCGAAGACTCCGCAGCGTGGATCGCGGCGACCTCCACCCGCGACAACTGCCTCGGACAGGACTGCCCGCAGGTGAAGGAGTGCTTCGTCATGCAGGCACGACGCACTGCAATGGAGGCCGATGTGGTGGTGGTGAACCATCACCTCTTCTTTGCCGACGTGATGCTGCGCGACGAAGGCATGGGCGAATTGCTGCCCGCCTGCAATGCCGTGATCTTCGACGAGGCACACCAGCTGCCCGAGACGGCCAGCCTGTTCTTTGGCGAGACGGTGTCGACTTCACAGGTGCTGGAGCTGGCGCGCGATACGCGCTCGGAGACCGTATCCGGCGCGCGCGACTGCATCGCCCTGATCGACGAGACGCGGGCGCTCGAAAAGGCGGCACGTGACCTGCGTCTGGTGTTCGGTACCGAGAGCACCCGCATGGCCGCGGCGCAGGCGGCGGAGAAGGAAGACTTCACCGCGCAGGTGGATGCGCTGGCAGCGGCGCTCGACAAGATGGAGGCGGTGCTCGACACCCAGGCCGAACGCTCGGAAGGGCTCGCGAACTGCTTGCGCCGGGCGCAGGAAATGAGCGAGCGGCTGCGGCGCTGGCTCAGCCCCGATGAGAAGGACCTGATCCGCTGGGTGGAGATCTTTGCCCAGTCGCTGGCGCTCAATGCCACGCCGCTGCATGTGTCCGATGTCTTCAAGCGTCAGCTCGAGGCGCAGCCGCGGGCCTGGGTGTTTACCTCGGCCACGCTCGCAGTGGGCAAGGCGGACTTCGGTCACTACAACCGCGAGCTCGGGCTGGCGTGGATGGACCCGCCACCGATGACCGCGGTCTGGGGCAGCCCCTTCGACTACGCCACCCAGGCGCTCCTGTATGCGCCGCAAGGCATGCCCGACCCCAATTCGCCCGACTACATCGAGGCGGTTGCCCGTACTGCGCTGCCGCTGATCCGCGCCGCGCGCGGGCGTGCTTTCGTGCTGTGCACCTCCCTGCGCGCGATGCGCAGGGTGCACGAGCTGATCGCGGATGGGCTGCAGCAGGCCAACGATCCGCTGCCATTGCTGCTGCAGGGTGAGGGCTCGCGTACCGAGTTGCTCGACCGTTTCCGCAAGCTCGGCAATGCGGTGCTCGTGGCCAGCCAGAGCTTCTGGGAAGGCGTCGACGTGCCCGGCGACGCGCTGTCGCTGGTGGTGATCGACAAGCTGCCCTTTGCGCCGCCTGACGATCCGGTGCTTGCCGCCCGCGTTGAGCACATGCAGCGTCAGGGCTTGAGCCCTTTCATTCACCATCAGTTGCCACGCGCGGTCATCAGCATGAAGCAGGGCGCCGGGCGGCTGATCCGTACCGAGCGTGACAGCGGCGTGCTGTGCATCTGCGATCCGCGCATGATCGAGAAATCCTACGGCAAGGTGGTGTGGCGCAGCCTGCCGCCGATGCGCCGGACCCGTGTCGAGGGCGAGGCGGTCGCGTTTCTCGAGAATCTGCCGCCACCGCGAAGTGCCGACTGAATCCGGCTGCGCCGCACACCGGCGCAGCCTGTTCGCGATCAAGTCCGGCCTGCGCCGGCTTGTTGTATGCTCTTCGTCCCGAACAACGAGACGTCGGTCAGACGCACGATGATGAAAGTATTTGGTATTGCCGGCTGGTCCGGCTCGGGCAAGACCACGCTGGTGGAGAAGCTGATCCCCGAGATCACCTCCCGCGGTCTGCGCGTATCGGTGATCAAGCACGCCCACCATGGTTTCGATCTCGACCGCCCGGGCAAGGACTCGTATCGACATCGCGAGGCGGGCGCCACCCAGGTGCTGATGCTGTCCAACGATCGCTGGGTGCTGATGCATGAACTGCGCGGGCGTGCCGAGCCGACGCTCGAGGAGCAGTTGCGCCTGCTCGCGCCCTGCGACGTGGTCCTGATCGAGGGTTACAAGGCCGCGGCCGTGCCCAAGATCGAGATTCACCGCCCGGCGCACGGGAAGCCGCCCTTGTGGCCGGAGAATCCGCATGTGGTGGCGGTGGCCAGCGATGCCGATATCGACTGCCCGATGCCGCGCCTGCCCCTGAACGATCCGGCGGTCGTGGTTCAATTCATTCTTGATTATCCGGAAGCCTCATGAACGCCAATATGCTCAGTTTTGATGAAGCGCTCGGCCGCATTGTCGGCTACGCACGACCAGTGCACGAGATCGACGAGATCGACACCATGATGGCCGCCGGCCGGGTGCTCGCCGTTGCGCAGCATTCGCCGATCTGCCAGCCGCCGATGGACAACTCCGCCATGGACGGCTATGCGTTGCGCGTGGCCGATGTGCCCGCGCCGGGCACGCGCCTGCCGGTGAGCCAGCGCATTCCGGCGGGCTCGGTGGGGACGACGCTCGAGCCCGGCACTGCGGCCCGCATCTTTACCGGCGCGCCACTGCCCGACGGGGCGGACGCGGTCGTGATGCAGGAGTTGTGCGAACACGACGGCGACTCGGTCATCGTCAATCACACGCCAAAGTCTGGCGAAGCCGTGCGTCGTGCGGGCGAAGACGTCGCGCTCGGCGCCGAAGTGCTGGCCGCAGGTACGCGCCTGCGTCCCCAGGATCTGGCGCTGGCCGCATCCGTGGGCCTGGCCCGCTTGCCGGTGCTGCGACGGATGAAGGTCGCGGTGTTTTCGACCGGCAGCGAGCTGGTGATGCCCGGCCAGCCCCTGCCGCCGGGTGGCATCTACAATTCCAACCGCTTCATGCTGCGCGCGCTGCTGACCCAGCTCGGGTGCGAGGTCGTTGATCTCGGCATCGTGCCGGACAATCTCGATGCCACGCGCAAGGTCTTGCGCGAGGCGGCCCAGGGTAATGATCTGATCGTCACCAGTGGCGGCGTGTCGGTGGGCGAGGAGGATCACGTCAAGCCTGCGGTCGAGGCCGAGGGCAGCCTGGACATGTGGAAGATCGCGATGAAGCCGGGCAAGCCGCTGGCCTACGGTCGGGTGCATGGCGCAGCCTTCATCGGTCTGCCGGGCAATCCGGTGTCGAGCTTCGTCACCTTCCTGCTGATGGTGCGGCCATTCATTCTTGCCACGCAGGGGGTGAGCGAAGTCGCGCCGCAGGATGTGACGCTCACTGCGGCCTTTGACTGGACCCGCCCCGACCGTCGGCGTGAGTTCCTGCGCGCACGCATGACCAGCGAGGGCACGGTCGAACTGTTTGCCAACCAGGGTGCTGCGGCGCTCAATTCCACGACCTGGGCCAATGGTCTGGTCGATATTCCGGCGGACACGAAGATCGCGCGTGGCGAAAAGGTCCGTTTCCTGCCTTACGGCGATTTGCTATGGTGAGTTCCATGAAAGTGAGAATTCTCTATTTCGCCAGCCTTCGCGAGGCCGTGGGCCGCGCCAGCGAGGAGCTCGACGTGCCCGCAGAGGTTGGCACGCTTGGGGCCTTGCGCGCGTTTCTGGCCGCACGCGGAGAGGGCTGGGAGGCGCTTGGTGTGGGGCGCAATGTGCGGGCTGCGCTCAACCAGCGCATGTCGGGGGCGGACACGGCACTGTCCGCGGGTGACGAGGTGGCGTTCTTTCCACCGGTTACCGGAGGCTGATCCATGAGCGTGAGCGTGCAGGAGGCAGATTTCGATACGGGGGCAGAGATTGCCGCGTTGTCGGCCGGGCGCCCGGAAGTCGGGGCCGTCGCGAGTTTCGTCGGGCTGGTGCGCGACATCAGCGAGGGGAGCGAAGTGTCGGCGATGACGCTGGAGCATTACCCCGGCATGACCGAGCAGGCGCTGGAAGATATCGTGGCCGAAGCCAGGCGGCGCTGGAAGCTGCATGGCGTGCGTGTCATTCACCGCTACGGGCCCTTGTTGCCCGGAGACCAGATCGTGTTTGTCGGCGTTGCCGGCGAACATCGCGGCGAATCCTTCGAGGCCTGCGCCTTCATCATGGATTACCTCAAGACCCGGGCGCCGTTCTGGAAACGGGAGGAAACGCCGGAAGGGGCGCGCTGGGTGGATGCGCGCGAGAGCGATGACTCTGCTGCCGAGCGCTGGTCCGAAGACTGGGACGAAATCGAGCAGCGCCGTTGAGGCGGTGTGCAGTGTGATGTGATGGTCCTGGAACGCGGACCATCAAGAAAAACGGCGCCTGCGGGCGCCGTTTTGCTGCGGACCAGCTTGTGCCTTACTTGCGGCCCTTGGAGGGCGGCTGGGAGAATGCCTGGAAGGCCTGGGTCGAGGCACGGGCCATCTGTTCGAAGGCGGCGCGGGTCGTGTCCATGGCCGTCTGCATTGCGCTCATTGCATTCTGATCCGAGATCGGGATGCCCTGGAACATCTTCTGCATGGCCTCGAACACATCCTGGCTGCCGGTGCTCAGTTGCTCGCCGACCAGCTTGCCGACCTCGGCCTGGGTGCGCGAGGTGATCTCAGCCATGTCACGTGCGCAGGCGAGCATCTTTTCGGTTGTGGTCTGCGCGTACTGGGTGCGCAGTTCGACGGCCTGTTTGGGGTCCTTGATTGCTGCGAGCGCCTTGGCGTTCTGCACCCCTTCCTCGAACAGTGACTTGGCCGTGGCGACCTGAATTTCCATGACGCGCTGGGAATTCTCGATTGAGAGCTGTGCCAGACGCATGGCAGCTTCAAGGTTTTTCTTCTGGAGTTCGTTGTACTGATCCTGTTGTTTCGTAGCCATGTGCAATCTCCTCGTTAGTGGTTTGCTTGCAGGAGGCGGTGTGCACAATGTTCGGCTCGATGCGATGCCAATTGGCATGCCGTCGCCGCTCCCTCGCCTCTGATCAAACGATAGCACAGCAGTCATTGGTCCTGTTGGTCAGCGCTTTAACTGTTGAGCGAGGGCGGGGGCAGACAGCTGCCTGCGCGCTTGTTGTGGCGAAGCGGCTGCTGGCGTTCAGTTCTTCGCGGACGCCGGCTTCGTCGTTGCCTTGGCCGGCTTGGTCGCAGCGGGTTTGGTCGCGGCCGGCTTTGCTGCGGCGGACTTGCCAGTAGTGGGCTTGGCAGTAGCGGACTTGGCGGTGGGCGCCGGTTTTGTTTTCGCCGTGCTCTTTGTTGCCGGCTGAGTCGCCCTGGTTGGTGTTTTCGCTGGTGTTTTCGCGGCGTTGCTTACGCGCTTCGACGATTTGGCCGTGGCCTTTGCGGGCGTCTTTGCCTTCTTGCTGGGGACCGCGCTGGTATTGAGCTTCACGGCCGGCGGGGAGGAGAGGCGGCTGTTGGCCGGCAGCAGGCGGCTGATTGCCAGGGCGCCGCTCGGATCGATGCCGTCAGGCACCAGCAGGGTGTGACCGGCGCTTAGCCGGCTGCCTGAGGCCAGGCCATTGAGCTGCATCAGTTGCGCGAGGGTGAGGCCGTGACGGTCGGCAATGGTGTTGAGCTTCTCGCCGGGCTCCAGATCATGCGTGCGCCAGCCCTTGCCCGACAGCGCGAACTCGCCGAGGCGGGCTTCAAAGCTGCTCGCACGGTCGGCAGGCACGACCAGGGTCTGTCCCGGCGAGGTGATGGCGGGACGGTTGTATCCCGGGTTGAGCGCAAGAAACTCTTCCAGCGACATGTCTGCAAATGTCGCCGCAGTTGCGAGGTCGATGCCGGGCGGTGCGTTGAGGGTGACGAAGTGCTGTTCGTTGGCGACGTAGGGCAGCTCGAGATGGAACAGTTCCGGCTCGGCGACGATGTTCTTGATGGCCTGCAGCTTTGGAACGTAGTTGCGGGTCTCGTTGGGCATCTTCAGTTCGCTGTACTCGGCCGGCAGCCCCGCGTCGCGATTGCGCTGAATGGCGCGTCCGACTGCGCCTTCACCCCAGTTGTAGGAGGCGAGGGCAAGCTGCCAGTCTCCATGCATCTCGTAGATGTACTGCAGGTAATCGAGTGCAGCGTTGGTAGATGCAATCACGTCGCGGCGCTCATCCACCCAGCTGTCCTGGGTGAGGTTGAAGTTGCGCCCGGTGGACGGGATGAACTGCCACAGCCCCGATGCGTGCGCCCGGGAGTAGGCGAGGGGGTTGTAGCTGCTCTCGACCATCGGCAGCAAGGCCAGCTCGGTGGGCATGCCGCGCCGCTCAAGTTCGTCGACGATGTAGTAGAGATAGCGCCCGCCGCGGGAGAACACCTGCTTGAGGAAGCCGGGGCGGTTCAGGTAGAAGATCTGCTGCTCGGCCACCAGTGGGCTGTCGAGATCGGGCATGCCAAAGCCACGCCGGATGCGGTCCCAGATATCGTTGGCGTCACGAGTCAGGTCGAGCGTCAGCACCCGTGCGGGGGGCGGTTCGGCAGCAGGCGGGAGGCTCGGCGCCAGGGTGGATGTTAGCGTCGCAGACGTGTCCGCGCTGTCGGCAGCCTGAACGGGTGCGAACGCTTGCAGCGCAAAGACGAGGAAAAGCAGCGAAAAGAGCTTCGCCATCGGACCCAACCGGCGAAAAGCGAAGGAGTCTATCGGGCACCCGGAAGGGCGTCAAACGGACTTACATATACGGAAAGACGCAACAGTTTGGGTGTTCCCTTGGTAGGATTGCGGGATGCCCCTATTTCACGTCTTGCGGGAAACATGAAAGTTCTGGTTATCGAGGACACTGTCACCAGTGCGACGCTGGTCTGTCATCAGCTCACCAAGATGGGGCTGGCAGCGTCGCATGCGCGGGACGGGGCGAGCGGGATCGAGATGTTCAAGCGCGAACGCCCCGATCTCGTATTGCTGGACATCATCATGCCCGGCATGGATGGGTTCGAGGTTGCGCACCGCATCCGTCAGCTCGAGCAGGACGGCGACTGGACGCCGATCATCTTTCTCACCGCGCGCGCGAGCGACGGCGACCTGCAGCGGGCCATCGAGGTCGGCGGAGACGACTATCTGGTCAAGCCGGTGTCCGAGGTCGTGCTCAAGGCCAAGGTCGGTGCGATGCAGCGGATCGCGCAGATGCGCTATTCGCTGCTGGTTCTCACACGCAAGCTCGATGATGCCAACCGGGAACTGACCCGCCTGTCCGCAGTCGATGGTCTGACCGGAATCGCCAACCGCCGTCGTTTCGACGAGAGTCTGCGACGTGAGTGGCGTCGTGCATCGCGCGCGCAGTCGCCGGTGTCGCTGTTGATCGTCGATGTCGATTGCTTCAAGCCTTTCAATGACAACTACGGGCATCAGGTGGGCGACGAGTGTCTCAAGGCCGTGGCGCGCACGCTCGAACAGAAGTTGCGCCGCCCCACCGATCTTGTGGCACGTTACGGCGGCGAGGAGTTTGCTGCCGTCCTGCCCGAAACCGCGCTCGAAGGCGCGCTTGGGGTCGCGGAACTGATGCGCGACGGTGTCGAGTCGCTTGCCATTACGCACCGCTTTTCGGTGGCCGCAAACGTGGTGACGATCAGCGCGGGCGTGGCGAGCATGGTGCCTGCCCGAGGCGACGAGAACGGTTTTGAGCGTTTGCTGAAATCAGCGGACGATGCCTTGTACCGGGCCAAGAAGTCAGGCCGGAACCGGGTTGCAGCGGGTCTGCAGGATGATATGGAAATCGGATTGCAAGCGTGACGAGAGCGTCCAAGAAAATCATTGTTGTGGATGACAATGAAGTCATCCGGATGGCGCTGCGTGCCATCCTGCGGCAGGCGGGCTTCAACGTCGTTGGCGAGGCCCGCGACGGCGAGGCAGTGGTCGAGCTGGTCGAGAAGCTGGGGCCGGACCTGGTGTGCCTGGATGTGATGATGCCGGGGCGCAGCGGGCTCGAGGTTCTGACCGAGCTGCGTGAGCGTTTTCCCACGCTGAAGGTGTTGATGATTACCGGTCTCAGCGATCGTGAGACGGTGACCACGGTGGTCGATCAGGGGGCAGTGGGCATGGTGCTCAAGCCCTTCAACTCGGCACGTGTGGTCGAGACCGTTTCGCGCGTGCTAGGACTGAGCATGCCGGAGTAGGACAGCGGGTGCTGCGGGCGCAAGGCGCCTGCAGGGGCCTGGCGGCCAGGGTACGCCGACGCTTCCCGTATTAAGCCCAGGCCGGGCTCCGCAGCGCGCGACCCAGGCTTGCGTGGCGAGGTATTCCCCCAGCCTTCCGTCTGTCAGAAGGTGTCCTTCCAGGTGCGCAGCGCGCGCAGACAGTCCAGCGGGCTTTCCGGCGTCTTCCCCGTGTGTTCGCTTACCGCCTTGATCACGCTGGGCTCGCTTGTGCGCAGAAAGGGGTTGATGTCCTTTTCGAGCGCGATCGTGCTCGGCAGCGTGGGGCGACCCTTTGCGCGCAAGGTTTCGCAATGTGCGGCGTAGCGGTCACGCTCGGGGTTGTCGGGGTCGGCCGCGCGGGCAAAGGCCAGGTTCGACAAGGTGTATTCGTGGGTGCAATAGACCCGGGTGTCGCCATCGAGGGCGGCGAGACGGGAGAGTGCCTTTTCCAGTTGCTCCGCCGTACCCTCGAAGAGGCGGCCGCAGCCCGCCGAGAACAGGGTGTCGCCGCAAAAGAGCAGGCCGGGGGCGTGATACGCGATGTGTCCGGCCGTGTGCGCAGGGACATCGAGTACCGTCAGCTTGAGGCCGAGTCCGGGCAGCGTGACATTGTCGCCATCGGACAGCGGGTTGCTGACGCCGGCAATGCGTTCGCTGGCGGGGCCGAACACAGGTACCGGCCAGGCTTTCAGCAGCGCTGCCAGGCCGCCGACGTGGTCGGCGTGATGGTGGGTGACGAGCACGGCGGACAGCGTCAGGCCATGCGCCGAAAGATAGTCGAGGACGGGCGCGGCATCACCTGGATCGACAGCGACCGCGTGGCGATCGTCGTGAATCAGCCAGATGTAGTTATCGCGGAAGGCAGGAAGAGGGATAATGTGCATCTTCAGGATTTTGAAGCGCTGACGATTCGTGTCAATCCCCGGTTTGTCGGAATGGCTGGAAACACCCCCAGGACGCTATCTGCTCGAGTGGGAGCAGAAGCGGCTTGAGGCGGTGGTGGCGGATATCTTTGGCTACAACGCGGTCCAGCTCGGATTGCCCGGTCAGGATTTCCTGAGCGCGAACCGCATGCCGTTCCGTTTTCGCTGCGCGAGCCGCGGCGATGTCGCGGTTGTTGCCTCGCATGAAGACCTGCCCTTTGCCAGCGCCAGCCTCGATCTGGTCGTGCTGCCACACGTGCTCGAGTTTTCCGCTCGCCCCCATCAGGTGCTGCGCGAGGTCGAACGTGTGCTGGTGCCGGAAGGCAGTGTGGTGATCAGTGGCTTCAACCCCTACAGCCTGTGGGGTGTGCGCCGGCTGGCGGCGCGCAAGGGCGGGGTCATGCCGTGGACCGGACAGTATCTGTCGGTGCCGCGGATCAGGGACTGGTTCTCGCTGCTCGGATTCGAAACCCAGGCAGGCGGTTTTGGCTGTTATGTACCCGCCGTCACCACGCCCGAATGGCTGGACCGGTGGCGCTTCATGGACAGGTTTGGACCCCGCTGGTGGCCGGTGTGCGGGGCGGCATATGTGGTTCAGGGCATCAAGCGCGTGCAGGGCACGCGGCTGATCATGCCCAACTGGAACGAGCGGCGTGCCCGTTCAAAACGTCTGTCGGCCGTGGCCCAGCGTGAAATTCATCCGGGAAGTACAAGGAAAACCCAATAGAAATGGAAGAAGTCGATATTTACACCGATGGTGCGTGCAGCGGCAATCCCGGTCCGGGCGGCTGGGGAGCAATTCTGCGCAGCGGTGGCCACGAGAAGGAAATCTGGGGCGGCGAGCTCCAGACCACCAACAACCGCATGGAGATGATGGCGGTGATCCGCGCTTTCGAGCTCCTCAAGCGGCCGGTGACGGTGCGCGTGCATACCGACAGTCAGTACGTGCAGAAGGGCATTTCGGAGTGGATCAAGGGCTGGAAGGCGCGGGGCTGGAAAACGGCCTCCAAGGAGCCGGTCAAGAACGCAGACCTGTGGCGCACGCTGGATGCGGCGGTCGCCATGCACCAGGTGAAGTGGCTGTGGGTGAAGGGACACGCGGGCCATCCCGAGAACGAACGGGCCGACGAGCTCGCACGGCGCGGGGTCGAAGAAATACGCAAGACGGGCCGGACGGCGCAGGCATGAGGCAGGAGGAAAAGTACTGATGAGACAGATTGTTCTCGATACCGAAACCACCGGTCTGGACTGGCGCAACGGTGACCGGGTGATCGAAATCGGCTGTGTCGAGTTGCTCAACCGCAATCTGACCGGACGCCATTACCACGTCTTCATCAACCCCGAGCGCGCAATCGACGCCGAGGCTGAGGCGGTGCATGGCATTTCGCTGGAGTTCCTCGCCGACAAGCCGAAGTTCGCCGGCGTCGCGCAGAGTTTCGAGGAGTTTGTGCGCGATGCGGAACTGGTCATTCACAACGCCAGCTTTGACGTGGGCTTTCTCAATCACGAGCTGAACCTGCTGGGGCGGCCGCCGATCGACCAGTTGTGCTGCGGCGTGATCGACACGCTGAAGATGGCGAAAGAGCAGAACCCGGGCAAGAAGGCCTCGCTCGATGCCTTGTGCGACCGCTTTGCGATCGACAACGGCCATCGGACGCTGCATGGTGCATTGCTCGATGCGGAGTTGCTCGCCGAGGTCTATCTGGCAATGACGCGTGGTCAGGAAAGCCTGATCATGACGCTTGAGGAAGAGCCCGGTTCGGCGCAGTCCGACGCTGCCGGCGGCGGCTTCGAGCGGCCCCCGCAGCTGATTCAGCGTGCCTCTGCGGCCGAGCTTGAAGCCCACGATCAGCTGCTGGCCGATATTGCCAAGGCAAACAAGGGTTTGTGTCTGTGGTTGCCGCCGGAGCCGGCGGTTGAGGAAGCTGCTTGAGGACAGCGATGTCCGGCGTGCCCGCAGTGGGCGCGCCGGGCAGGCGTCAGCCGCCGCGGATGCGGGTTGTCTTGTGGCTGATCCGGAGTTTTTCCAGACCTCTGAGAATGTCGCGACGCGAGATCTGTCCGATCAGACGCTGGCCTTCCACCACCGGCAGGCAGCGGTAGGTCTGTCCGAGGAAGAGTTCGATGGCATCGATCAGACTGCTGTCGCCAGTGACTGACACCACGTTCTTGCTCATGTAGTCGCGGACGAGTCCGGCCTGTTGCTCGAAGTAGGAAGCATTGAGTGCGACCTTCAGGCAGTCCTTCTCCGACAGGAAACCAATCAGATGACCGTTGCTATTGGCCACCGGAGCACCGCTTAGACCGTGTTCAAGAAGAGTGTGGATGGCATGCAGAACCTCGTCTTCGGGATGAAGCGCCAGGTGGTCGCCGATCATGTAGTCCTTGACGAGCAGTGAATGGAGCATCGCGCCTCCTAAATGGTGATCAGGTTTGTTGTTGTTCGGCCTGTGCCTTCATGCGGGCCAGCCGTTTGGGGCAGGGTTTCTCGCAGCCGCCTTCGCATCCGAGGCCGACCGCGCCAAGCCCGCCGCAACTGCCGGCAATTGGCTTGCGCCCAAAAATGACGCCGATGGCCATCGCAGCAATCACGATGCCAACGACAAGCAGTGCAAGAATGAATGTACTCATGTCGGTTCCAGTTGAAGTCGCAATGATATACGGGGTGGACAATACCGCGAGCGGCTGCGTTCTTAAAGAACGAGTGTGCCGCCCGGCAGGCTGCCGGCCTGCTCGAGGCGGGTGACGGTGGGCAGCAGGTCGAGTCCTGTCGCCGCTTTCAGCAGGATCGCGCGTTCTCGCAACTCCGCGATCGGGCGGTTAAGGCTGTCGCCTGCGGCGCCAAAGGCGACCACGTTCCCGCTGTCGCAGGACGGGAAGGCAATGGCGCGATCGTCGAAAGCCGTGAGGATGCGCTCGAGACTGGCCTTGTAGCCGCGCGAGCGCCCGAAAAGGTTTACCGACATCAGGCCCTGGTCCGACAGCCGTGTGCGTACCGCCTGGTAGAAAGGCAGGGTGTCGAGCACGCCGGCGCGCGCGTTGCGGTCGAAACCGTCTACAAGGATGTAGTCGTAGCGGGCGTCCTTTTCCATCACGTACTGGGCACCGTCGCCAATGTGGATCGAAAACCGCGCATCTTCCTGCGGCAGGCGGAAGAACTGACGGGCTGCGGCCACCACTGACGGGGCGATCTCGACCACCTGAATCCGGCTCTGCGGCAGATGATGATGGATGAAACGGGTCAGCGAGGCCGCGCCCAGTCCGATGAGCAGCACCCGTCGCGGCCACTCGCCCGCATCCTCGTTCAGGCCGTCGCGCAGCAGAAGGCCGGCCATCATCTCGCGGGTATAGGCAAGCTCCAGTGCATTCGGCTTGCGGATACGCATGGCGCCCTGCACCCACTCTGAGCCGAAGTGAAGGTAGCGGACGCCGGCTTCCTCGGAAATGTCGATCGGCGTGCTCATGTACTCATCCGTTTCAGTGCATACAGTTGTTCGAGCGCCTCGCGCGGGCTGAGGCTGTCCGGGTCGACGTCGGCCAGCGCGGTGAGCACCGGGTGCGACAGCGGGGCCGTCTCGGGTTCGGGCAGGGTGGCAAAGAGGTCGGCCTGGGGGCCGTTGCCGATCTCGCGATTCTCCAGTGCGCGCAGGCGGCGCTTGGCGTCGCGGATGACCGTGGCGGGAATGCCGGCCAGCGCGGCGACCTCGATCCCGTAACTCTGGCTTGCCGGGCCTTCTTCCAGTGCATGGAGGAAGACGATGCGATGGCCGTGCTCGACCGCGTCCAGGTGCACGTTGGCGCACTCGGGGTATTCGGCGTTGAGTCGCGTGAGCTCGAAGTAGTGGGTGGCGAACAGCGTGAGGCTGCGGTTCTTCTCCAGCAGATGACGGGCGATGGAGAAGGCCAGCGCGAGACCGTCGAAGGTGGAGGTGCCGCGGCCGATCTCGTCCATCAGCACCAGGCTGTGTTCGGTGGCGCCGTGCAGGATGGCCGAGGCTTCGGTCATCTCGACCATGAAGGTGGAGCGGCCCGAGGCGAGGTCGTCGGAGGCGCCGATACGGGTGAAGATCGCATCGAGCGGCCCGAGGGTGGCGCTTTGGGCCGGGACGAAGCTGCCGACGTGCGCGAGCAGGCAGATCAGCGCGACCTGACGCATGAAGGTGGACTTACCACCCATGTTGGGGCCGGTGATCATCAGCATGCGCCGGGTAGGTGCGAGCCGGGCGTCGTTCTGGATGAAGTCCTCGACCTGGCGCTCGACCACCGGATGGCGTCCGCCTGCAATCGCAATGCCGGGTTGCTCGGAGAACACCGGAGCGACATAGCCGTAGCGCAGCGCGGCATCGGCAAAGGCAGCGAGCCCGTCGAGCGTGGCGAGAGCGCGGGCGATGGCCTGCAGCGGCGGGATGTGCAGGGCCAGCGCGTCGAGGATCTGTTCGTAGAGCAGCTTCTCGCGCGCAAGTGCACGCTCCTGCGCCGACAAGGCCTTGTCCTCGAAGGCCTTGAGTTCGGGGGTGATGTAGCGCTCGGCGTTCTTCAGGGTCTGGCGCCGGCGATAGTCCTCCGGCACCTTGTCTGCGTGCAGTCGGCTGACTTCGATGTAGAAGCCATGCACACGGTTGAATTCCACCTTGAGGCTGGCAATGCCACTGCGTTCGCGTTCGCGCACCTCCAGCGCCATCAGGAACTCGCCGCAGTTGGTCTGGATGTCGCGTAGTTCGTCGAGTTCGGCATCGAAGCCGGTCGCGATCACGCCGCCGTCGCGCACCATGGCTGCCGGTTCGTCGGTGATTGCGCGGGCAAGGAGGTCGAGTGCGTCGGGCGAGATCGCCAGCCCGCCAGCGATGCCCGCCAGCAGTTCGCTGCGGGTCGAGGCCAGCGCTTCAGCAAGCTGGGGCAAGCGCACCAGGCTCTCGCGCAGGGCCGACAGATCGCGCGGGCGCGCGCTGCGCAGGGCGATGCGGGCGGTGATGCGATCCACGTCGGCCACGCCACGCAAGGCGCTGCGCACGGCGGATGCGATCTGGCCGTCACCCTCGCCAACGAGTTCGGCAACCGCATGGTGGCGGGCCGCGGGCAGCCTGCGGTCGCGCAGCGGATGATGCAGCGCGTGGCGCATCCAGCGCGAGCCCATGCTGGTGACGCAGGTGTCGAGCAGCGACAGCAGGGTGGGTGAGCTTTCGCCGCGAAGGGTTTCGGTGAGCTCCAGATTGCGCCGGGTCGCGGCGTCGAGACGGAGGTATTCCGACTCGCGCTCCACGGTGAGGCCGGTGATGTGGGTCAGGCTCTGGCGCTGGGTGGTCTTGGCGTAGTCGTAGAGTGCCGCGGCTGCACCGAGCGCCACCGGCAGTTCATCAACACCGAAACCGGCGAGGTCGCGGGTGGCAAAGTGTCCGGTGAGCAGGCGCACGCCGGTTTCGGCATCGAACTGCCAGTCGGCCAGGCGGCGCAATGCGGGGGACAGGCTCTCGATCAGGGGCAGGGCGAGGCCGTCGGGAATCAGCACTTCGGCCGGGCGCAGACGCTCGAACTGGGCCTGCAGCGATTCGGCCGGACACTCCATCAGGCGCAGATCGCCATTGGCGAGGTTGAGCCAGGCCAGACCAAGCACGCCACGATGCATGTTGGCCGACAGCAGCAGCGCGTCGCGGCGGTCGTCGAGCAGCGCCGCGTCGGTGAGCGTGCCGGGCGTGACGATGCGGCTGACGGCGCGCTCCATCGGGCCCTTGGTGGCGCCGGGCTCGCCAACCTGCTCGGCGATCACCACGGATTCACCCAGCTTGACCAGGCGCGTCAGGTATTGCTCGACCGCATGGAAGGGCACGCCGGCCATCTTGATCGGTTTGCCGGCGGACTGGCCGCGGGTGGTCAGCGTGATGTCGAGCAGGCGCGCGGCCTTCTCGGCATCGTCGAAAAAGAGCTCGTAGAAGTCGCCCATGCGGTAGAAGAGCAGCGTGTCCGGGTGCTGCGTCTTGATGCGCAGATATTGCACTATCATCGGCGTGTGGCCGGGGAAGTCGTCTGCAGTGGGCGCGGTGTCTTGCCGGGTTTTCAAGGTCTGTTTTCTTCCGTTGTGGTCCGGGCGGACGTCGAGTGCGACAAACCCGGCAGTTTACCGCATCACCGACCAACTCCCGGCATCCGTCCCGGAAATCGGATGCCGGCGTGTGTGATGCAGGCTGCGATCCGCGATTGCCCCGGCCGCCAGTGTTGCCTGTCTGCGGCACTGCGGGCGTAACCGGCGCAGTCGGGCTGACGTGGATATAATCCGGATGTCATTATCTGAAGGCCGGAAAATGGAGCTCGAAATTCTTCTTCGTCCGCTGGCGGGGCAATCGCGCTGCGGCCAGGACATGATGTTCTCACCCGAGTTTGACAGTGTTCAGGAGGCGCGTCGTTTCGATGACCCGTCCTTGAACCAGGGCGAGTGGGTGACGGCGCGCAAGGAGGCGGACTGGCCTGCGGTCGTGTCCTCGTGCACGCAATTGCTCGCTGCGCGCACCAAGGATCTAAGGGTTGCGGTGTGGCTGGTGGAGGGGCTTGCGAAAACCCGGGGCGTCGCCGGACTCGCCGATGGCTACAGCCTTCTTGCACATTTGTGCGAACTGTACTGGTCCGACATCCATCCGCTGCCGGATGAGGGGGATCAGGCCTTGCGTGTGGGGAGTCTGGCCTGGTTGCTCGCTCAATCGGTACGGATGGTCGCAGAACTGCCGCTGACGGCGTCCGGGCCTGAAGTCTACACGGGGATCGACCTTGAACGTGTCCGTGCAGTGAGCCGTGAGATCGAGCGCAATCCCGCTCAGGCCGAGGCGATCCTGCGCGATGCGCCGCTGAGCCCTGCTGCATTCGATGCCGCACGAAGCGAAACGCCCGCAGCGTTCTATCGCAGCAGTCGCGAACATGCAGTGCGGGCGCTGGACGCGCTCGATGCACTGCAGCGGGTGATCGACGGCCACCTGGGCGCGGAGGGGCCGAGCTTCGAGCCCGCACGGGAGGCGCTGCAGACGCTGATCGCCACCCTGCGCCGGTTTGCACTGGAAGCGGGTGACGGGGAAGCGGCTGAAACCGGGCAGGCGGAAGCTGGCGGTAACGGGGCTGCGGATGGGGTTGGGCCGCTGGCGCCACTGACGCCTGCCACGTCTGTGGCCGGCGGATCGGCCATCCGCAACCGGACGCAGGCGCTCGCTCAACTGCGCGAGGTGGCGTCCTTCTTCCGTCATACCGAGCCCCATAGTCCGGTGGCCTATCTCGCGGACAAGGCCGCGCACTGGGGCGAGATGTCCCTGCTGGAATGGTTGCGGGCGGTTGTCAGTGACGACGGGACCCTGTCTCGGGTTGAGGAACTGCTCGGGGTGAGGGAGGGTGGCGCGACGACTGACGGCAGAGGCTGATCAGTGGTCGATCCTGAACTCTATGCGCCGGTTCCGCGCCCGCCCCTCCGGGCTTGCATTGTCCGCAACCGGCCGGTCCGGGCCTGCGCCCAGCGCGGCGATGCAATCCTCTGCAACCCCCTTCATTACGAGGTAATCACGCACGGCGTTGGCGCGCTCCAGACTCAGGCCGATGTTGGCAAGGCGATTGCCTGCACTGTCGGTATGCCCGACCACCTGAACGTGCGGCGTATCGAGACTCACGATGCTGGCCGCCATCTCGTCGAGCAGCAGACGGCCTTGGGCCGTCAGTACGGCCGATCCGCTCTCGAACTCGACGACACGGTCGGCAAGGGTCCGATCGAGCACGGCCTGAGCATTGGCGCCCACCTCCAGTGCGTTATTGACGACGTAGGCCGGGGTAAGCGAGGCTGCCGTGGTGCTGACGACCTGTTGTCGCAGGGCTTCGTTGGCGACCTTGCCCCGCAGCGTGACGCGTGTGCCGACGACCTGCAGTTCTCCCTGGTGTACATGTTTGAGATCCGGGCCCAGCAAGCGCTGGACGTGAGTGCTCCAGTTGGGTGGGGGCGTGACCCCGCCCACCTGCAAGCGATCGACGACCCGCTCCGTACCGTAGAGGGTGCGCGCACTTGCCACAATGGCGGCACGCGAGGATTCATCGGGGACGGTGCCGCTGAGTATCACCGGTGCGGGCAGTGCTGACTGTGCGAGGCAGGAGAGCGGGGAGGAAAGCGCGAGCGCGAAGCCGATGCCGGCGAGCCGTCTGGTGATCGTGTTCATGATCCGGTAAAGACCTCCTTGAATGTGATCAGCGCGGATTCAAGCGTGATCGCGGGTTGCGCAAGATAGCTGGAGAGCCGGGCGACCCCGCGATCCGCAGCAAGGTCGGGATGCCGTTCTATCCATTCGGGGTCGTCGAGGACGATCATGTGTTCCTCGAGACTCAGGGGCGAGAGCAGGCTCAGCAGTGGCCGTGGCGACGCACCGGTAAAGCCGATCAGCATCCGCTCCTGGCCATTGATTCGACCCAGCAGCAGTTGCAGCTCGCACGGCGTGTCGCTCAGCACCAAGGTGACGAGGAACAGCCACAGGGCAGCGACGCGGTTGCGCTCGCAAACATTGGCGGGCAATGGAAGGCAAAGCCCTTTTTCGACCTTGAGGGTGTTGCGACCGAGCAGGGGGCGCATCAGCAGGCCGATGGCAAGAATCTGGCGCCGCACGGATTGTGGCGATGCGTGGGCGCCGAGGCTTGCGGCGAGCTGGCCGAGCGTGGTGTTGCGCACATAGGTGTCGAGCGGCCGGCGCTTGAGTGCGTGCTCGATGCTGGCGGCGCAGTCGAGGGAAGCGAGCTCTCCAAGCGCATCGGTGGGCGTGGCCGCGTTGCATGCCTGACCGACGACGCGGCGCAGGATGCCCCATAGCGCGGTGAAGCCGACCGGGCCGCAGCGAAAGGGGAGCGGGTCGTTGCGCTCGACTGCTGCCGCAGCAATGAACGGGAAGCGCCGTCCGGCTGCGTCGCGGCTCGGCTTGAGGTGCCCGATGACGGACAGTCGGCTGTGAGCCCCGACAAAGGCAAAGTCCAGCGCCGGGGCGTTGTCGAACAGCAGCTTCCAGCGCGGGTTCTCTGCAAAAGCCTCCATGCAGGCGGAGGTCCAGCGGTCGAGCAGCCCGATCAACTGCATCTGGTTGCCACCTCTGAGAAAATCGCCGCGCGCGGGCAGTTTGCCGAAATAGCTGACGCCGCAGACCGGTTCGACGCTCATTTCAGGACCACCCGTGCAACGGCGGCGCGGTCTGTGGAGGGAGGCTCAGGCGCCGCCACAGGATCAAGGCCGGCAACACGTTGCGGCAAGTGTTCGCCCAGCCCTTCCCGCGGGGTTGCGCCATTACCGGCCTGTGCCTGCGCACTGCTGATGATGCGCAAACCAACGCTGAGCTGGAGTTCGTCTGCGCCCCATGACAGAGTGAATGATCCGTCGGGCTTGCGAATCCGTTGTGCGGAGTTGATCAGCTTCTCGAGACCGAAGCGGCCGGCAAAGGCTGCGACTTCGACCGTGCTGCCGTCGAAACGCGTGAGCACGATCCGCGCGCCCGGGTTGGCGTCGGGGTTGGGCCAGATGAAGGTCGCCCACTGCGCAGCGCCGTTGCGGTACTGCAGGCGCTGCCCGTCGATCTCGATCAGGTATCCGGTCGTGCCGGACACGGGGTGCGGCATCAGCATGAAGGTGGTTTGCGGGGCGTTATTGGTGGAAGAGGCTGCAGCACCTTCAAGCGCGCCGACCCAGCGCGGAAAGCCTGCGACCAGGTCGGGCTGCAGGCGAATGCCGAGATCCCCCCATGTGCGTGGTGCAATCGTGTTGCCCCTGCGCACCACGAGCGCAGCCATCGCGCCGTCGACGTAGTGCGCAATCGCCCCGTCCGGGCCGAATATCTGCGCAATCTCCGCCGGTGTGGCCTCGATATCGGCTTCAGCGGAGAATGGGTACTTGAGCGCGAGGCGGCGGGTGAATGGCTCATGGACCTGTGCCAGCCAGATGCGGTTGAGCTCGTCTTCCGCAGGCCGGGCACTGGCGGCGAAAGTCTGCAGCAGCGGGCGGATCAGCAATGGCCGAAGCACCGCGCGCTGGGCATCTTCCATGCCTGCGAGCATCTGCTCATCCACGAAGCGCAGAGTGGCGGCGAGTTCCGAGTCTCCGTCATCAAGGGTGTCGCGAATGAGTCTGATCGAACCCGGTCCGGGGTCACCCTGATTGGCAATCTGGTTCAGCCTCGAGCGAAGCTGTGACAGTTGCAGCAGATAGCGCTCAAGCAGGCTTCCGCCGTCATCGCGCGGAGCCAGCAGCATGTCGACGCCGGCAAACGCCTCTCCGAGCTCACCTCGCGAGAGTGGTATGCCCGCAGGCGGGACCAGGGCATCGGTCGCGTTGCTGGCGACGGGTGTGCGCAGAATCGTGCGTCTGAACCACTCGCCAAGCCCGCGGGCTGCCCGCGTCTGACCCTGACCCGCTGCGGCAGCCGATGGGTTGTCCCAAGCGGTCTGAGCGTGGACTGTGCGCATCAGTTTTCCGATTGGCGAGCGCTGGGGATCGCCAAGGCGGTCCATTGCCGCAACGGCCATGGGAAAGCCGTCGAAACGGCTGATGCTGACGCCTTGCAGGAGTTGCGCCCACGCCGCCGCATACTCCTGCTTGTACATCGTGGTGAGGGTGTTGCGGATCTGTGCGGGGCTGCCCTGGAGGGTAAGGTCGTCATGGCGGGCGCTCTGCAATACCCAATCCGTGCTTTGCAACTCGCCTGTCGCTGCATCGTCAATGGCCTGTCTGACGTATGCCTTCCACGCATCATGCGTGAATGCACCCGACACGACGTGACTGCCGGTGAGCAGACTGTCGTTGCCCGCCCCGGTCAGGCCGGCGATGCTGACCGCCGGGAAGCGAGTCGACGCGCGCGTCCTGATGTCCGCATAGATGCGTTCAGTCGCTGGCAGCCCGCGGACGACCTTGCGCAGGCGTTCGCGCACCTGATCAGCCAGCGCCAGATTGTTTTCGATCAGCGGCCATTCGGGATTGCCGGTGTGGGCAAGATGAAACGAAAGAATCTTCCCCGCCCGGCGGATCATCTCTTCACGCCCCATTGTCCCGCGGTTTGCCTCCAGCCATTCGCGCCAGATCCGGGTCAGATGGTCCGAGAGATGACCTGCGTCGAGGTGCGCCCGGTCTGCGAGCATGAGATAGGTCTTCAGTGCCTTGTAGGCGTCTTCGACGCTGGACGGACTCGCACTCACATATGGTCCTCCGCCGCGGGGCGCGGGACTTGCTGCGGGATCGTGCGCGACCTGACCCGGCTCGCCCTCGAAGGTGCTGACCTCGGTGAGGAAGGCTTCGAGCTGCTCGCGCACCGGCGTCAGCAGGATGCTGCGAATGCCGGCGTGATATTCGTCGAAAAGTTTGGCCTTCAGTGCCTCGCCCTGATAGAGACCCAGCCCAAGTGAAAGCGGGCGGTTGTGGTCGAAGTCCTCAAGCTGGGCGATGCGGTCCTGAATGAGCTCGAGTGCGGCCAGGCGGGATTGCAGGCCGGTATTGTCCGCCTGCATGGCAGCGGCGCTTTCGAGGTCGGCGGTGACGCCAGCGACCAGACTGCGGTTGTTCGAGTACGACCAGCTCCAGCCGCCAAACAACACGCCGAGCGCTGCGATCGCGCCGATGATCGCGACCTGACGCATCCGGGCTTGCCGCGTTCCCGAATACTGGCGTACGAGCTGTCTGTCGGCGAAGATCACCTGAGAGAACAGGTCGCGGAGAAAGAAGCCGTTGCGCGATCCGACGCGCTCGGGCAGCGGGCCTTCGCCCTTGAGTGAAAAGCGTGCTTCGATCCTCCGATCGGAAAGGCTCTGCGCCTCGCCGTTTTGCAGGGCGGAGGTGAAATAGAAGCCGCGGAAAACCGGCTCGAACTGATAGGGGTTGTCCTCGAACAGTGTCGCGATGAACACTCTCAGCGCAGGTTTCACCGCGGCAAATTCCAGCGGGAAGGCGAGCATGCCCGGTGGCATGCGCTCACCCTGGGCGCGCGCCATCTGGGCCACGCCGAGTTCGCGAAGCCCTTCGTGAAGGATGTCGAAGTGGCGGTCGAAGAGGTCGATGGCGCTGTCGCGCCCCGTCCTGGTGCAGGGCAGGGTGGCGCCCCACACCCTGTCGCGTTCGTTCCAGTCCAGATCCTGAAAGAAATCGTTGAAGCCTGCGATCAGGTCCGCCTTGGAGAACATGACGTAGGCCGGCGCAAAGACCTGCAGTCGCTCGGTAAGCTCCTGTACCCGCTGCCTCAGGCTGCGGGCAAGGGAAATGGCGAACTCGGGCGGGTTCGAGCTGAGCTCGGCAATGCTTGCGGTGATGATGATGCCGTTGATCGGCGCAAGCGGGCGATGCTTCCTGAGCTGCGAAAGGAAGTACAGCCATTCCTGCCTGTCGTCCTCGTAGACCGAGTAGCGCCCTGCGGTGTCGAGCAGGATGCCTTCTGTGGTGAAGAACCAGTCGCAGTTGCGGGTGCCGCCGATGCCCTTGACCACGCTGCCGGTACCGTCTTCGAACGGAAACTGAAGCCCGGAATTGATGATGGCCGAGCTCTTGCCGGCAGCAGGATTCCCGATTGTGACGTACCACGGAAGCTCATACAGGGCCGAGCGACCCGACACGCGACCCACTTTCGAGCGCTTGATGGTGGTCACGGCCTCCTGCATGCGCTGGCGCAGGGTTTCCTGTTCGAGCCGGGCCCCTGCAGTCGAACCGGCCTGCTTCTCGACCGGCTGATCGAGCATCTCGTGCAAGGCGTCAGCGTGCTGGCGTGCCTTTCGCCTGTGCAGGAACGTGGCCAGCATCCAGGCTGAGACGAGCACGATGCCCGCTGTGATCGCCCAGGATGCAGGCATTCCGAACATGTCGGTGGCGAAGACGATGAAAGCGGCCAGGGCGACAAACCCGAGCAGGGCGAGAAATCGTGCGTCTGTGAGGGGGGCGTGCAATCGGGACATGAATTCAGCTTTGGTCGTCCGTGGGGAGGTGAAGGGTGTTGCCGGCGGTGCGCGGCCTGCGGTCGTGCGCGGACGGATGGCGTAATTCGACATGGCCGAAGTCCTGCAGGGTCCAGCGCCCGCCCCAGGTGAGTCCGAGTTCCTCAGCGATGCGCCCCAAGCGTTCGTAGGCCTGCATTGCCCACGGGTCACGCTCGGATATCACGAGGCGGCCTTCGCGCAGAAATGCGCAGTCGGCAGCCAGTCCGTACTGGTGGTAGCTCTGGTGTGCCGATGCCCGGGTGACACTGTCGCCGAGGGCTGCCAGCTGATTCTGTCGGGCGGGGCTCCGGTAGCCTTCGATCAGCACCGTTTCGTAGCCATGCCGGTCGCGCATGAGCGTGAATGCGGCGAGCAGGCGCTGGCGAAACTCGGTGTCGAGGCGCATCCAGTCGCGGTTCGCGTCCGGTGTGGCCGGCCGCAGGTGCTCGACCTCACGGGTCGCGAAGATTTCGGGCGGCAATGGCGGGGGTGGAGAGAGTTGCTCACCTTCGAGAAGCGCCGCAATTCGGCTTCCGGATGTCGGGCTTCCGACCTGTTCAGGGAGCGGAAACGGCGCAATGAAGTGCGGGATGAGGAGGGCGGGGGCACTCATCAGCACAAGTGCTGCGAGCGTGAACGTCATGCGGCGTCGGATCAGCCCGCCCGCTGCGAGGAATCCTTCGATGGCGAATCGCCATGCGTCCCGTGCCTTCGCGCACCCGATCTGCCATGGTCCGCTCATTCCTCGCATCAGTGGCGGCAGCCAGCCGAACAGCGCGCGCCGCAGCGAGGCGAATCCAATCAGGCTGATTGCAGCAGCAATGCTCAGGAAACAGGCGGACAGGACCAGGGTCATTGCGTGTTTTGCGGCTGGTTGCGCCAAAACGACTGGCGCGAGGGTTAGGGAAAAATCTTCTGCTGCGACGGGTGGAACCGGATTTTAAGACATTAGAATGTGCAAATGGCATAATCGGGCGCAAAAAAATGACAAAGAAATGGATTGGGGGTGGCGAATCCGGCCCGACACTGGTCGCGAGCGGCACGAGGACATCGAGTGCCGCCCCTTTCAGCATTCTCGACGGCCTGTCGCCGCCTCCCCGGGTGTCCGCTTGCGAGGCGCGCTGGCGTGGGTTGCCCGGCGCCGCACGGGGCCTGTTGGCGCTCGTGCTTCTGGCGCTCGCCTTCCGGCTGGGGATGATCTGCATGGCGAGCGGGGATGAGGGGGCGCTACTACCCGATGGGGGCGCAGCCGCTGCGGATCGCGCGCTGAGCGCTGTGGCGGGTGATGGTTGCGGAACTTCGGTGCCCGCGGGCGCTGCGCAAATCGCGGGTGCGACGGCCGCGTGCGCTCCGGCGGCGGCCTACGATCCGCAAGGCGCTGCCATTGACGGCGGTGTGGCCACGATCCGCGCCTTGCCAGTGACGCGAGCAGTCGACGACACGCGGCTGCCGGGGGCGTCCGCGGTCAGCGGATTGCAGGCCGCTGCAGCGACAGAAAACGGATCGGCGGCGAAACGGGCGCGGCAGGGCGCCGAACAGAAGCGGAGTGCAGGGAAAAAGGCGGAAAAAAAGACGGAGAAAAAGACCGACAAAAAGGCAGTGGCCGGCGCCCGAGCAAGCCGGCGCGATCACGATGTCGACATCATTGCCGCGATCGTTGAGGCCACAAGGCCGGCGCGGTGAATGCAAGGTCCGGCGCTACGGCCTTGGTCCGAATGCGCCAGATGCCCGGCTGCGCATCTGGCGTGGCAACCCGTCCGTCCTACTCGAAGCTCGGCAGTTCCGGCTTTGCGACAGGCTTTCCCGCCGCCGCCCAGGCATCGAATCCGCCGGCGATCGATTTCACGTCAAGATAGCCCATGTCCGCAAGCGCACACGCAGCGAGCGCGGCGCGGCCGCTGGTCTTGCAGTAAACGACTATCTTGAGGTCACGGGACGCGAGCTCGGGCATGTTGCTGAGCTTGAATTCGAGCATGCCGCGAGAGATGTGAACCGCGCCCGGGATGTGGCCGGATGCGTATTCCTCCGTCTCACGGACGTCGATCAGAACATCCGCGTCCCGAATCGCCTGATCGGCCTTCTCAAGCGGGGTTTCCTGAACTCTGGCCTTGGCTGCCGTGACGAGATCGTGCGCGGTTTTCATGGTGATTTATTCCGGTATTTGGGGGATGTCGCAGGGTTGCGTGCCTGCCTGACGCGAGGGCTGGCAGGCGCGGGGAGTCTGGTCAGACATGTGTTCAGAGGGGCGCATTCTTGTCCGGCAGGGTGTAGCCGTCGGCAATGTAGCCTGGGCCCTTCATGACGAAAACAATGAAACAGAAGATGGCGATGGTCAGCACGACGGTCCAGTGCAGCACGACAGCAGCGATCACCCAGATGTCGATCATCTGTAACGCACGGAGCGTGTCGTCGGTCTTGTCGCCCCACCAGGCCAGACGCGCGAGGAGTGAAACGCTCACACATGCGGCAGTGCCGGCAAGTGCAATCATTGGCAGTTTGCGCAAGACCTTGCGCTCCTGACCTGCAGGCTCGGTGCGCGATCCGGGCAGGCGCTTCCAGTTTTTGGTTGTCATGGTCTGTCCTGTTCAAGTGCGGACGTTTCAAACGCGGCGCGTTTCAGCCTTTCGGCATTATATAAGCAAACGATGATTGTCGTTGGCTGAGAAGACCGCCCTGTATTCAAGAGAGGGAGCGGAGCGGACAAAAGTTCTGTGCTGTGCATCACACTGCGTCGGGCGCTTGAAGCGAACGCGGTATTGTTGGCAATCGGGCACCCTGCGGCGTAGCTCGGGTAGAATGCAGTCTTCAAGCCGAACAGCCCGCTGCGTCATGACAACCGAAACGCCCTCCGCGAAACCCGCCCTCGAACCCCGTGCCCTGTTGCAGAAGCTGCAGGAGCAGTCGCCGACGTTCCGCGATTGCAAGCCGCTGGCCATTCGCATCGATACCAATATTCTCGAACGCTTCCCCGAGTTCGAGAAGAAGACCCTGCGCAGTGCGCTGCGCATGCACACGGCGTCCACGCGGTATCTGAAGGCAATGGAAAAGGCGACAGAGCGCTTCGACTTCGAAGGCAACGTCGCCGGAGAGGTGACCGAGGAGCAGCGCGCTCACGCTTCGGCGACGCTCAAGGAGCGTTTTGCTGCAGCTGCCAAGCAGCAACGTGCGAAGCGCGAAGCCGAGGAGGCCGAGCGCAAGCGTGAAGAAGCTGAGCGTCGTCGCGGCGAGAAGCTTCAGCAGCTGATGACGAAATTCGGAAAATGATGTCACCTGGCCGTCTTCTTCCCGCTGCAGCCATGGTCGCCGTGCTCGTCGCGAGCGCGCCGGCCAATGCGGAGCGGGTCGGGGAAGTGTCTACGGTGTGGAAGCTGATCGGCCCCAACCACAAGGTGGTTGTCGAAGCCTACGATGACCCGCGTGTGGAAGGCGTGACCTGCTACGTCTCCCGCGCCAAGACCGGTGGTCTTTCTGGCGCAGTCGGGCTCGCGGAAGATCTGTCCGAGGCCTCGATCGCCTGCAGGCAGGTTGGTACGATTCGCTTCCGTGAGCCGATCCCGCAGCAGGAAGAGGTTTTCTCCGAGCGGCTGTCCGTGCTCTTCAAGCGCCTGCAGGTTGTACGAATGGTAGATGCCCGCCGCAACGTGCTGGTGTATCTCACCTACTCGGACAAGCTGGTCGATGGCAGCCCCAAGAACAGCGTGACCGCTGTTGCCGTCGATGGCAGTACGCCAATTCCATTGAGGCGCTGAACCCGCCTTTCTTCGGCGGGCTTCCTCAGCTTTACCACAGGCTGCGTTCCTGACCGGGACGCGTGCGCAACAGCCATGCGCCTGTGGCACCTGCCAGCGCCATCGCGATTGCACCGCCGGTGTTTCCGGTTCCCAGCATCAGTCCAGCCAGCAGACCAAAGCTCATCAACAGTCGATTGATTTTCGGTTCCATCGTCTCTCTCCTTGTGGGGAAATGAGACAGGGCTGTGCGCTGTCTCGATAACTGTAAGTTTATACAGTTAGTCGAAAAATGGAAGTGCTTTCTGTCGTCTGAGGCATGCGCGCCACTGGCGCTGCGCGCGAGTTCGGCTATAATCCGCGACCTGATGTGTTGCCCTTGTAGCTCAGTTGGTAGAGCAGCGGTTTTGTAAACCGAAGGTCGCGGGTTCGACTCCTGCCGGGGGCACCAATAGATTCAAGCGCTTAAGCCAGTTCCGTGGAGCTGGCTTTTTTGCGTCCTGCGCCCTTGGGCGGGTGCGAAGCGCGTCGTGCCCGCTGTAAGAATGGTTTGGCCCCGTCGAACCGGTTCCCTGCCAGGCGAACGACACCCGTACGATGCGTCGTCCCCATGCCCTGTCAGCGAAACACGCACCGCCTCCCCTCCGCGCTCTCCGCGCCTCCGCGTGGGTCATGCTCTTCCGGTGGCCTGAAGCATCTCCCGGCAGGAGCATTCCGCACGCGGAACCGCGGAGGGGCAGCGTTGATCGTGCTTGCTACTTGCGCAACAGCCGCAAACCGTTGCCGACGACCAGCAGGCTGGCGCCCATGTCGGCGAAGACGGCCATCCACATCGTGCTCATGCCGACGACGGCGAGTGCCAGAAACACGGCCTTGATGCCCAGCGCCAGCGCGATGTTCTGCACCAGCAAGGTGTGGGTGGACTGCGACAGGCGGACGAAGGTCGCGATCTTGCTCAGATTGTCGTCCATCAGGGCAACGTCGGCGGTTTCGATCGCGGTGTCGGTGCCCATCGCGCCCATCGCAAAGCCGATGTCGGCGCGCGCCAGTGCGGGTGCGTCGTTGATGCCGTCACCAACCATGCCCACGGTGCCCCTGGCGGAGAGTTCTTCCACGGCCTTGAGTTTGTCCTCGGGGAGCTGGTTGCCGCGGGCTTCGTCGATGCCGACCTGTTGTGCGATTGTGCTGGCGGTGTGCGGGTTGTCGCCGGTGAGCATCACGGTTTTCACGCCGAGACGGTGGAGTGCGTCGATGGCGGCGCGGCTGCTGTCCTTCACCGTGTCTGCGGCAGCGAGCAGGGCGAGGACCTGAAGATCGTCGAACAGTACGACCACCGACTTTCCGGCTTGCTCAAGTGCTTCGAGCCGCGCTTCCAGTGCAGGCGAGCAGCGTCCGAGGTCGTGCACCAGACGATGATTGCCCAGCACGTAGCGCGCGCCGTCGATCATGCCGCGAACGCCTCGACCGGGAAGGGCCTCGAACGCGTCGACGTCCATGAGTGCGATATTGTCGTCTTTGGCGGTCTTTGCGAGCGCTTGCGAGACCGGGTGGTCCGAGCGTGCTGCCAGACTCGCAGCCAGGCGCCGGCAGCTTTCGCTATCGATCGTGCCAAGGCATTCGAAGTCGGTCTGCACTGGCGTGCCGTGGGTGAGGGTGCCCGTCTTGTCGAGTGCAAGCCACTTCAGTTTGCGCCCTTCCTCAAGATATACGCCGCCCTTGATCAGGATTCCGTGACGCGCTGCAGCGGCGAGTCCGCTGACGATGGTGACCGGGGTCGAGATCACCAGTGCGCAGGGGCAGGCAATGACAAGCATCACCAGCGCCTTGTAGACCCAGTCGTACCAGCCTCCGCCCATCAGCAGCGGGGGCAGGATTGCGACGCCGATGGCAATCGCAAACACGATTGGCGTATAGACGCGGGCAAACCGGTCGACGAAGCGCTGCGTCGGCGCTCTGGCGCCCTGAGCTTCTTCGACCGCGTGAACGATTCGGGCGAGGGTGGTGTTGTTCGCGGCTGCGCTGACCCGGTATTCGAAGGCGCCGGATTCGTTGACGGTGCCAGCGAAGACGCTGTCGCCGACGGACTTGTCCACCGGCAGGCTCTCGCCGGTGATCGGCGCCTGATTGACCGTCGAGCGCCCGGTGATGATGTCGCCGTCGAGCCCGATGCGCTCGCCCGGCCGGACGCGGACCACGCAGCCCACGGTTGCGGCAGATGCTGCCACCTGCTGCCAGCTGCCGTCGGCCTGCTGCATGGTCACGGTGTCCGGCGTGAGTTGCATCAGGCCCTTGATGGCGTTACGTGCCCGGTCGAGCGAGCGGGCCTCGATCAGCTCGGCAATCGTGAACAGCACCATCACCATTGCCGCTTCCGGCCATTCGCCCAGAAGGAGGGCGCCGGTGACTGCAATGCTCATCAGGGCGTTGATGTTGAGGTTGCCGTTGCGAATTGCGACCCAGCCCTTTTTGTACGTGCCCAAGCCGCAAACGGCGATGGCGGCAATCGCAAGCACGGCCGGCACAGGGCCGGGCAGACTCATCCAGTCGGCGATCTCAGACGCGAGTGCCGCAGCGCCTGCGAGTGCCAGAGGCCACCAGGGGGCGCGTGGCGTGTCGGCGACCGGCGCGGGCTGCTCGCCCGTTGCGGGCAGCTCCGGTTCGAAACCGAGCGAGCGGATGGCCTCCATGACCGGGTCAAGTGCGTTCGGCGCGTGCACCACGGTGAGTACCCGCTGCATCAGGTTGAACTCCATGGTGCTGACGCTCGCCATGGCGCCCAGCTTCTTGCGGATCAGTGCCTCTTCCGTGGGGCAGTCCATCTGCATTATGCGGATCGAGGTGCGGATGCCTTCAGCAGTGGCTGCAGGCGCAGACAGCGCGCCGAGCTGGACGAGGGCCGGTGCGCAGCAATCGGCACCTTCCGTGCAATGGCTGTGGGCATTTCCGTGAGCATGTTCGTGCTCATGCGCGTGTGCGCGCTCAGCGGTTTTTTCCGGATTGTAGTCGCAGCAGCTCGACATGGCTGAGCCTCTTCATTCGTCGTATGCTTGCATTCGACACCTTGAAGCCACTTCAGGGTCAAGCGTTTTGAGGAGGTCGCATGAAGATTGGCGAACTGGCGAGTGCGGCGAACTGCACAACCGAAACCATCCGCTATTACGAGAAGGAAGGCCTGCTGCCGGAGGCCGAACGCAGCGCAAGCAACTACCGCAGCTATGGTTCGGCTCACCTCGAGCGCCTGCGCTTCATCCGCAACTGTCGTGCGCTCGACATGACGCACGACGAGATTCGGGCCCTGCTCACGCTGATGGACGGTCCGCTGGATGGCTGTGGCGCAGTCAATACCTTGCTCGACGAGCACATCGGTCATGTGGAAGCCCGCATTGAGGAGTTGCAGCAACTGAAGCAGCAACTGAGCACGCTCAGGCAACAATGCCAGACCGAACAGGGGCTGGACGCCTGCGGCATCCTGCGCGGGCTGGCGGCGATGGAGACGACGCCAGCCGGCAAGCGGCACACCCACCTGGGATAGCCTTTTCAGGCCCGCGCTGACCGCGGTCCGCACCTGGCTCGAGCGCGGTGCGGACGCCAGCCAGTGCGGGGTGCGTACAATGTGCTGTATCACTCCCGACTTTCGAGGTGCCGGTCATGTCGATTCATTCTTCCCGTGCGTCCTGGTCCTGGCTGAATCTTGCGCTCGTCCTGCTGCTCGCGCTGTCGATCGGTGGTTGCGCCAGCGTGGTGGATCGTGATCCGGTGCGGATCAACGTGGTGGGGATGGAGCCGCTGCCCGGGGTGGGAATGGAGATCCGTTTCGGCCTCAAGCTGCGGGTGCAGAACCCCAACGACGATGCGATCGATTTCGATGGCGTGGCGCTCGAGCTGGAGCTTAACGGCAAGCCGTTTGCGACCGGCGTGAGCGACGCGCAGGGCAGTGTGCCGCGCTATGGGGAAACGGTGATCGTGGTGCCGGTGACGGTGTCGGCGATTTCCTTCGTGCGTCAGGCAATGGGCATGGTTGAGGACGAACCGGCTGACAGCGTGCCGTACGTGCTGAGCGGCAAGCTGGGCGGCGGTCTGTTTCGCGGCATGCGGTTTCGCGACGAGGGCAAGCTGAGCCTGCCAGGAACCGCGACACCACCCAAGTCCAACTAGTTGGCAGCAGGCCCCTCAGCGCACCACTTCGCCGGCCTTCAATGCTTCCACGATCTCTGCGGCGGCTACCGGCTTCTGGAAATAGTAGCCCTGTACCTCGTCACATCCGGCGGCGCGCAGATAGATGAGCTGTTCGCGGGTCTCGACACCTTCGGCGATCACGGTCAGGCCCAGGTTGTGGCCGAGCGCGATGGTCGACGCGACAATGGCGGCGTCGTTGCTCTGGTTGCGGATGTCGCTGATGAAGCTGCGATCGATCTTGATGACGTTGATCGGCAAGCGCTTGAGGAAGCTCAGGCTGGAGAAGCCGGTGCCGTAGTCATCGAGTGCGATCTTCAGTCCGAGCCCGGACAATGCCTCAAGAGCCTGACGAGGGCGTTCAAAGTCCTCGACTACGCAGCGTTCGGTGATTTCGATTTCGAGCAGGTTCGCAGGAATACCGTAGTCGCTCACGACCTCGCGGATGTAATTGACAAAGGTCTGGTCGCGCAACTGCTTGGGTGACACGTTGATCGCCACGGGTACCACCTTGATGCCCTCAGCCAGCCACGCTGCGATCTGGCGGCAGGTTTCGCGCAGCACCCAGTTGCCGAGCTCGACCACGAGGCCCTCCTGCTCGGCGTAGTCGATGAATTCACCGGGAAAAACCATCCCGCGCTCCGGGTGCTGCCAGCGGATCAGGGCTTCCAGGCTGGTAATGCGATAGCCGTTGAGCGAGATGCGTGGCTGATAATGGAGAACGAACTCGTCCCCCATGATCGCGCGTCTGAAGCGGCTGCTCAGGTCGGCCTGCAGGATGGAGCGTGAGTTCAGCGACGGGTCGTAGAAACGGAAGCACCCGCGCCCGGCACGCTTGGCTTCATACATCGCCGAGTCGGCATTGCGCATCAGCGCGTCAAGGTCGAGCCCGTCGCGTGGGTGCACCGCGATGCCGATGCTTGGCCGCATCTCGAGTTCGTTCCCCTCGATCTGCATCGGCGAACCGATCTCCTCGATCAGTTTGTTTGCCACCCTCGCTGCGTCGTCGATGGACTCCAGTTCGGTCAGCAGCACCACGAACTCGTCGCCGCCAAGACGGGCAACGATGTCCGCCTCGCGCACCGTGCCGCTCAGGCGCTGCCCCACGCCATGCAGCAGCAGGTCCCCTATGCGGTGCCCGAGCGTGTCGTTGATGAGCTTGAAGCGGTCGAGGTCGAGAAACATCATCACGAATGGCGCGTGGCTTCTCCGTGTTCTCGACAGGTGGCTGTTCGCCAGTTCGGTAAACAGCATGCGGTTGGGCAGGCCGGTGAGGTGGTCGAAGGATGCGAGCTGGTAGACCGCCCCCTTTTCTTCACGCAGCTGGGCGTTCATCCGGGTAGTTTGCAGCAGCACTGCGCACTGCTCGAAATGACGTCTGCGCCAGCGATCCACCAGGGCCAGCATAACGGCCGTGCCTGCAAGCAGCAGCAGGGTCAGGGCGCGAGCCAGTCCTGAGTGCGCTTCGCCCTGTTCGGCGACATGAAGTTCCCACACGCCAAGGATCTGCATGGCGCAGAAGACGACGAGCCCGAGGCTCGTCAGCGACCACTCGTTGAACAGGCGGCGCCAGGTGGGCGCAGGACGGACGTCTGCGCAACCGGCTGCCGAGGTGGCCGGCTGTGCGGGTGTGGCGAGGAACTGATGTGGCTCGGGCGAAGTGGTCTTGGTCACGTAGTACGACTAAAGAATCAGGTGATGATGTTGCGTGCGCCGTTGCACGAAGGCCCTGATCCTCCGCCATCAAGATTGCACTTTCGTTAAACGTAACCACACTGACACACAAACCGGATTTTCCTGTGATGATGGCGTGCTATCGCCGAAACAGCGTCTCAACAGCGCCTCAATGCTTTTAGGGTGAGGCTGTGCTCTGCGACGCGATGCCGCCGGCCTGCCGCATTCTTTGGTACATTCGCCCAAAAACCGCAATTCAGGGCGCACTGCGTCGGCGCGATGGACGTCATGCGAAGGCTTGCAGCGAGGAGAGCGAGAAATGAACGAGTTCGAACAACAGGCACGCGCGTTTACCGACACGATCAATGCCGAGTTGAATGACGGGCGCCTGGTCTTTCCGGTGTCAATGGAGGTGACGCTGCGCATCAAGCGCCTTGCCGATGACCCCGATTCCAGTCTCGACGAGATTGTCGCCGTCGTTCAGGCAGAGCCGGTGCTGGCTGCGAAGACCATCCGCATGGCCAACACGGTGGCACTCAACCCATACGGCGCGCTGGTCGATTCGGTGGGCGTGGCGGTGAGGCGCATCGGGCTGTCGTCGCTGCGCAGCCTGGCGTTTGCGGTCGCATCCGAGCAACTCGCCGGGGATCACCGCTCGCCCAACATGCGCACGCTGGCGCAAGGCTTGTGGATGCGCTCGCTGGATGTTGCCTCCTGGTGCTTCGCCCTGGCTCGCAGGACCCAGGCAAGCAACCCGGATACCGCGCTGATGGCCGGCATGCTGACCCAGATCGGACAGTTCTTCCTGATTGCGCGGGCGTCCGATTACCCTGCGATGGAGCGCAATATCGACCGCTTCGCCGAGTTCGTGGATCGACTGCACGTCGATGTCGGGCGGACCGTGCTCGACGTGTTCGACGTGCCCGAGTCCATTCTCGACGGCCTGGACACAGACGACGGTTACACCGGAGCATGGCCGCCGGCTGACCTGCACCACATCGTGCAGATTGCGTCGATGGTGTCCGAATTTCCCGATCCGTTCGACGGCCTGCTCGGCCGCCATCCGCAGCGGGGGCCTGCGACCACGGACGGGTTCGGCATCGATCCGGCCGAGCTCCAGTCCTTGCTGCATGATTCGCAGGATGAGCGGCGGCAGATTCTGGATGTCGTCAGGGCCTAGGTCGAAAGCGCTAAACTTTTCCCGACATGCGCCGTTAACCTTGGCCCCAGGACCGAGATACGACCATGATCAACAACCTCACTCTCAGAACCCGGATTGGCTTGCTCATCCTCGCAGCCTTTCTCGGCATCACGCTCACCAACGCAATCGCTGCGTTTCAGGTCAAGCGTGAGCTCATGGAAGGGCACAAGCTGCAGATCAGCGCGACGATCCAGGCGGCGGTCCAGCTCGTTGCCGGGTTCCACGATCAGGTCGCAAAGGGAGAACTCCCGGAGGATGAGGCCAAGCGCCTGGCGCTGCAGGTGCTGAGCACGATGCGCTACGGCGGTGAGGACGGCAAGACCGAGTACCTCTACGTTTGGTCGACCGGCGGGGCGTCGGTCATGCACCCGTTCCGTCCGGAATGGCGTGGCAAGAACATGACCGAGGAGATCCGCGACGGGCAGGGGCGCTACACGATCAAGGACATTCTGGCGGTTGCCAGAGCGAGTGGTAGCGGCTTCGTTGATACCTCGTTTCCCCGCCCGGGGCAGAAGGAGGCGGTCGACAAGCTGCAGTACGTGATGGTCTTTCAACCCTGGGACTGGATCATCGGCACCGGCGTCTACGTCGACAACGTGGAGGCGGAGTTCAACAAGCGCATGACGCGCGATCTCGGCATCGCGGCCCTGATCATGGCTTTCATCGTTGGTTTCGGGTTCCTGATTGCGCGCTCGATTCTGCGCCAGATTGGCGGCGAACCGGCAGAGGCCGTGCGCTTGATGTCACGTGCAGCGGCGGGGGATCTGACTGTCGAGGTCGGGGCTGCAGCCGAGGGCAGCATGCTGGCGGGACTGTCGGGGATGTTGCGCGCGTTTCGCGAAATGATCGGCCAGATCTCGGGCGAAGCGAGCCGGCTTGCGAGCACGGCCGAAGGCATCACGCATGCCTCTGACCAGGTCGCGATTGCGGCACACAGGCAGGCTGACTCGACCTCGTCGATGGCTGCGGCAATCGAGCAGATGACGGTTTCGATCAACCACATCTCGGACAACGCCAAGGACAACGAGCGCGACTCGAACGCCGCGTCCGAGATGGCTGAAAGTGGCGAACAGAAGGTGGCGAATGCCACCAGCGAGATGCATCACATCAGGGCGTCGGTTTCGGCCGCGGCAGATCAGTTGCGTTCGCTCGAGAGCCAGACCAACCAGATTTCCTCGATTGCGAACGTGATCAAGGAGATCGCCGCGCAGACCAATCTGCTTGCCCTGAACGCGGCGATCGAGGCTGCACGGGCAGGCGAGCAGGGACGCGGGTTTGCTGTGGTGGCCGACGAAGTGCGCAAGCTGGCCGAGCGTACGTCGAGTGCAACCGAGGAGATCGGCGGCATGATTGGCGCGATTCAGGCCGATACCAGTCGGGCCGTGGGGACGATGGAGCAGGTGCTGCCGCAGGTCGAGCACGGCGTGGGCCTTGCGCAGGACGCAGCGCAGTCGCTGCGTGACATCAGGCACGGGGCGGACAACATGCTCAACCGCTTGCGCGATGTCGCCACGGCAACGCAGGAGCAGAGCGCCGCGAGCGATGCGATCGCGCAGCAGGTCGAGGCCATTGCCCAAATGGTCGAGGAGACCAGCGTGTCGATGCAGAACACCTCGGAGTCGGCTCATACGCTGGAGCGCGTTGCCAAGGATCTGAGCGCCATGGTTTCGCGCTTCAAGCACTGAGGCTGCCACTGCAGGGCGGGATGTGTCCCGCGACCCGACCCCCGACCCGAACGCATACACGGGCTTGGCTCCGGGCCGAGGCTCAGGCGTGCAAGGTTTCGAAATGAAGTGCGATATCGCAGGTTCGTCCGCCGCCAAACCAGCGGGCGACTGCGCGGGCGCCGCCTGAGAAACGGTAGGAATACTCGTCTGAAACGGGTTTCTGCATGTGGACGGCAGGCTCGAAGGGGCCGAGACGTTCGCGCAGCGACGCTGCAAAGTCGCCTCCCAGTGCCTCGCAGGCGGCTGCACTCCCTGCCTTGGGCAGAGGCCCAAGCGGCAAGGCGATAATCTCCTCGATGCGACCATCGGTGCCAGCCATGGACATTACGCTCAACGCGCGATGAGCGACGGTCAGCTGCACAGTGACCTGGTCGCGGGCATCGCAGCCCGGTCCGACGTGGGCGGCGGCAGCATCGAAGCGGAGCGCGTCGGCGGCTGCGTCGCGCAGCGGACGCTTCAGCAGGAAGGGGCCAACGCCCTGCGCCTGAAAGTCCGGCGCTCGCCCCTCTATTCTCGCTACCGACATGCCGCTACCCGTCATCAGCAGGCAGGAAGCTGTCACGCAAACGGCCGGCAGCAGCACATGCCGGCGCTTCATCGGGCTACTCGGCCTTGACCACGCCGCAGGCGATGCGCGCGCCAGCACCCCCGATCGGCTGGGTCACGTGGTCGTCCCTGTTCTCGTGGATGACAATTGCTGCGCCGTCTGCGTCGAGCAGGGCCGGCCTGTCGCCTGCGCCACGCAGACTGGCAAGCGAGGTGAACATCTCGGCCTCGACCGAGCCGTCCGTGTGCACGAAAATGACCGGCAGGTCGCCCGCGTCCGGTCCCTCGGGGTTCATCAGGCCGTGTTTCTTGCCGGTCGGGTTGAGGTGCCCCTTCGAAGCAACAAAGCCCTTGTCCGGGTCTTCGCAGGAGCCGACGCTGTGGATGTGAATTCCCTTTGCGCCGGGCGCAAGACCCTTCGCAGACACCTGGATCAGGATTCCGGTGGGCGCTTCGGTCAGGGTGATGCTTCCGGTCGCCTTGCCGCTGCGGTCGATCAACTCGGCACTGGCGCGGTCGGCAGCGCCTGCTGCGCTGACCGTACCGGCCAGGAGCAGGGCAAGAATCAGTCGTGATGGCCTATGCATGGTAGTTAGTCCCCTGTCTGAGTTGGCGCGTGATTTCAGCATAGGTGATGCTGCGTGCTTCGCCCGCATTTCTTCCCTTGTCGCCGGACGGGTGGGGATTCGCCGCGAGGGCTTGCCCACTTGCCCGTTGATCGGCTACAAGAATCGAAACGGACATGAGGCTGGCTGCGATGATGGGGTGGATGCGTTACTGGTTGGGCGTGGTGAAGGCGACGGTGCGGATCTGGCTGGACGCGCAGGTGTTCATTCATGCTGCGGCGCTTGCCTTCTTCACGGTCTTTTCGGTGGCGCCGGTGGTGATCGTTGCGGTCAGCATCGTCGGCCTGGTGCTGGGCGAGAGCGCTGCGCAAGGGCAGATCGCCCAGCAGCTCGAAGCGGCCATCGGGCCGGAAGCCGCTGCCGCTGTTCAGACCGCAGTGGAGGGCAGCCGGGTGGAGCGCAGCGGCATCCTGCCCACGCTGGCAGGCATTGGTGCCATGCTGTTTGGCGCAACGACGGTGTTCGCGCAGATGCAGAACTCTCTCAATGCGATCTGGGGTGTTGCGCCGCGCCCGTCTCGCAGCAGCTTGCTGGTGTTCATCAAGGGCAGGCTGCTGTCGCTGACGGTGGTGCTCGGGATCGGATTCGTGCTGCTGGTGTCGCTGCTGCTCAGCGTCATCGTGCGTGCGGTGGTCGTGTTTGCCCAGGACTGGCTGCCAATCCCGCCGCCGTTGTTGCTAGGCGTCGATGGCGTGGTGTCCCTGGTCGTCGTCACGCTGTTGTTTGCGACGATTTTCCGCGTCTTGCCCGACGTGGTGCTGGCATGGCGGGATGTCTGGCTGGGTGCGGTGGTCACGGCGCTGCTGTTCGGCTTCGGACGGATGCTGATCGCGCTCTATCTGTCGACGACTGCCACCGCCTCCACCTATGGCGCTGCGGGCTCACTGGTTTTGCTGCTGATGTGGGTGAACTACTCGTCCCTGATCCTGCTCCTGGGCGCGGCCTTCACGAGGGCAAACCTGCAGGCACGAGGGCTTCCGGTGCGGCCGCGCATGACGGCCGTGTGCGTGGAACGTGCGGTCGTCGAGTAGCGGGAGCGGGCCGCAGGGGTCGCGCTGGCAGCATTGGCGAAGCCTGTGTACCATGCGAGCACGATGGGGCAAATAATATTTGCGCAAAAATGTGTGTTACAATTGCAGCTTCAAAACTATTTATGCTGGCCTTCCAGGTACATATGACAAACCATGTGTGCCTGCCTGCGACCCGGCGTTACCGGTTGCCCTGAAGTCCCCCATCTCGGACTTCCTCCCTGGCTTCAAGCAGGGGTAGAGCGCCACCGGTTACCCCCTGTATCCAAGTACCGTGTCGTGGCGCCAGCGCCCATTCGATGCAGGCAAAACTCGTTGTCAAGAATTTATACAAGGTTTTCGGGGATCATCCCCGCGATGCCATGAAGCTGGTGGAGGAGGGGCTCGACAAAGCCGAGATCTTCTCCCGTACCGGTCAGACGCTTGGCGTCAACAATGCTTCGTTTGAAGTCTATGAGGGCGAGATTTTCGTCGTCATGGGCCTTTCCGGTTCCGGGAAGTCTACGCTTGTCCGTTTGTTGAACCGTTTGATCGAACCCACGGCTGGTCAGGTGGTGGTCGATGGGCAGGACATCGCCAAGATGTCCGATGTCGAATTGCGCGAATTCCGGCGCAAGCACATGAGCATGGTGTTTCAGTCCTTTGCGCTGATGCCCCATCTCTCGGTGCTCGACAACACTGCATTCGGCCTGATGCTGGCCGGCGAACCCGAGGCCAAGCGCAACGAACGCGCCATGGTCGCGCTGGAGCAGGTCGGTCTGGCGCAGTGGGCCGCAAGCTATCCCGACGAACTGTCGGGCGGCATGCAGCAGCGGGTGGGTCTGGCGCGCGCGCTGACCAACGATCCTTCGGTACTGCTGATGGACGAGGCCTTCTCCGCACTCGACCCGCTGATCCGTGCCGAAATGCAGGACGAACTGGTCAAGCTGCAGGCGGGTCAGAAGCGCACCATCATCTTCATCTCGCACGACCTTGATGAAGCCATCCGTATCGGCGACCGCATCGCGATCATGGAAGGCGGGAACGTGGTGCAGGTGGGGACGGCAGAAGACATCCTGCGCAATCCGGCCAACGACTACGTGAAGTCCTTCTTCCGCGGTGTCGATGCCACCTCGATCCTGTCTGCCGCGGATATCGCGCGCCGCACCCAGATCAACATCATCGACCATGCCGGCATGGGTGTGCGCAGCGCACTGGAGCGCCTGCGCACCCACGATCGCGAATTCGGCTACGTGGTGAGTCCCGATCAGCGCCTGATGGGTGTGGTGTCGATCGATTCACTGAAGAAGGCTGCGCGCGAGAGCGAGAACCCGAAGCTGCGCGACGCGTTTCTGCCCGACGTGCAGGTCGTCGCACAGGATCAGTCGATTGCCGAACTCTATGAGCCGCTGACCAAGTATCCCTACGGTCTGCCCGTGGTGGACGAGAAGGGACGCTATCGCGGTTCGATCACCCGCAACATGATGCTTGAGTTCCTGCATCAGCAAACCTCGGAGGCGACTCAATGAGCGAGCAGAACAGCGCCAATCCGTGGGCCGCGACAACGGAAACGCCGGCCGAAGCGCCGGCAGCAAACCCCTGGGCCGCCACGTCTGAAACCCCGGTCGCAGCACCTGCCGACAATCCATGGGCCGGTGCCGCACCTGCGGACGGGCCGGCTGCGCCTGCCGGCGGCGAGGCCGCGAACGACTGGCTTGCGCAGTCGGTGCCAGCCTCGGATGTACCCGACAAGCCGTTTGACTGGTTGCAACCCTTCGACAATGCGGTCATTCCGCTCGACGACTGGGTCGACTCCGGTCTGACCTGGGTGGTCGATCACTTCCGTCCTGCGTTTCAGGCGATCCGGGTGCCGATCGACGCCACGCTGACCGGCATCGAGCATGGCCTGCTCGCCGTGCCCCCGCTGCTGATGATTGCCTTGATCGGACTCATCGCCTGGCAGGCCAGCGGACGGCGCCTGGCGATCGGTTCGGTTCTGTCGCTGCTGATGATCGGCTTCATCGGTGCCTGGAGCGAAGCCATGGTGACGCTGTCGCTGGTGCTGACTTCGGTTGCCTTCTGCATGGTCATCGGTTTGCCATTGGGTATCGCCATGGCGCGCAGCGATCGTCTGGAGTCGGTTGCACGACCACTGCTGGATGCGATGCAGACCACCCCCGCGTTCGTGTACCTGGTTCCGGTGGTGATGCTGTTCGGTATCGGCAACGTGCCCGGCGTGGTGGTGACCATCGTGTTTGCGCTGCCGCCGCTGATCCGTCTCACCAACCTCGGCATCAGGCAGGTGCGTGCCGACCTGATCGAAGCCTCGCGCGCATTTGGTGCATCGCCGTGGCAACTGCTGACAAAAGTGCAACTGCCGCTGGCCATGCCCACCATCATGGCCGGTATCAACCAGACCCTGATGCTCGCGCTGTCGATGGTGGTGATCGCCTCGATGATCGCAGTGGGCGGTCTGGGGCAGATGGTGCTGCGCGGCATTGGCCGCCTCGATATGGGACTGGCGACAGTTGGCGGTCTCGGCATCGTGATTCTGGCCATCATGCTTGATCGCATCACGCAGGCAATGGCAAGTCCGGGTCGCAAAACCGGGCGCTGGTATCAATCAGGTCCGCTCGGTCTGTTCTTTGCGCCCCGGCGCACCAACAGCACCGGCGATGCGGCGAAGAGTGCGTAATTTCGCGTCTCAATTCGTCACTGACCATTCACAAAGGAGTTACATATGCAAAAGAGAAATTTCCTGAAGCAGATTCTGGGCGGTGCAGCCCTCGTTCTCGCCACTGCCGTTCCGGTCCACGCCGTTGCTGCGGAGATGCCGGGCAAGGGCGTCAAGGTCCAGCCGATCAAGAGCTCGATCGCCGAAGAAACCTTCCAGACCGAACTGGTGATGCGTGCGCTGACCGATCTTGGCTATGAAGTGGCACCGATCAAGGAGATCGAGTACGCGGCAGGTCATATTGCACTCGGCAATGGCGACGCGACCTTCATGGCCGACCACTGGAACCCGCTCCACGTCGATTTCTACGAGAAGGCCGGTGGCGACGCCAAGCTGTATCGTGAAGGCGTGTATTCCGGCGGTGCGCTGCAGGGCTACCTGATCGACAAGGCCACTGCTGACAAGTACAAGATCACCAGCATCGACCAGCTCAAGGATCCGAAGATCGCGAAGCTGTTCGATACCGACGGTGACGGCAAGGCTGACCTGGCCGGTTGCAACCCGGGCTGGGGCTGCGAAAAGGTGATCGAGCATCACCTCGATGCTTACGGTCTGCGTGATCGCATCACCCACAAGCAGGGTTCCTACGCCGCCATCATCGCTGACACCATCGCCCGTCAGAAGCAGGGTGAGTCCGTTCTGTACTACACCTGGACGCCGTACTGGGTGAGCGGGGTGCTGGTTCCGGGCAAGGACGTGACCTGGCTCAAGGTGCCGTTCTCCGCACTGCCGGGTGAGCGCAAGAACGTTGATACCGCGCTGCCTGATGGTTCGAACTACGGCTTCCAGGCCAACAACCAGCACATCGTGGCCAACCGCGCCTTTACCGATGCCAACCCGGCAGCGGCCAAGCTGTTTGCCATCATGAAGCTGTCGAACAACGACATCAGCGCTCAGAACAAGCGCATGCGCGACGGTGAGAACAAGGCAGCCGACATCACGCGTCACGTCGACGCCTGGGTGAAAGGCCATGCCGACACCTACAAGAGCTGGCTTGATCAGGCTCGTGCCGCTGCCAAGTAAGCGGCAAACGGCAAAATGAAAAAGGCGACCCGCGGGTCGCCTTTTTTGTCGCTGCTACCCTGATCAGGCGGCCCGGCCGCTTTCGTCGAAGAGGCCGTCGAACAGCACCGTGCTGAGGTAGCGCTCGCCCGAATCCGGCAGCACGACCACGATGGTCTTGCCGGCATGCTGCGGGTCGCGGGCGAGGCGGGCGGCAACTGCGGTCGCTGCGCCGCAGGAGATGCCGCACAGGATGCCTTCCTCGCGCGCGAGGCGGCGGGCGTATTCGACCGCGTCCTCGTTGCTGACCGTTTCCACCTGGTCGATCAGCGACATGTCGAGCACGTCGGGGATGAAGCCGGCGCCGATGCCCTGGATCTTGTGCGGTCCGGGTTTCAGTTCATCGCCGGCGAGCTTCTGCGTCATGATCGGGCTGGCCGAGGGCTCCACGGCCACGCTCAGGATGGCCTTGCCGCGGGTTTTCTTGATGAAACGCGATACACCGGTAATGGTGCCGCCGGTGCCCACGCCCGACACCAGGATGTCGATCTCGCCGTCGGTATCGTTCCAGATTTCCGGACCGGTAGTGGCTTCGTGGATGGCGGGGTTGGCCGGGTTCTTGAACTGCTGAAGCAGTACATAGCGATCGGGGTCGGCGGCGGCGATCTCTTCCGCCTTCGCGATGGCGCCGGCCATGCCGCGCGCGCCTTCTGTCAGCACCAGCTTGGCACCGTAGGCCACCAGCAGCTTGCGGCGTTCGATGCTCATCGTCTCCGGCATGGTCAGCGTCAGCGGAATGCCGCGCGCCGCGGCGACGAAGGCGAGCGCGATGCCGGTGTTGCCGCTGGTCGGCTCGACAAGTTCCTTGCCCGGGCCGAGCAGGCCACGGCGGTCTGCGTCCTCGATCATCGCGGCGCCGATGCGGCACTTGACCGAATAGGCCGGGTTGCGACCCTCGATCTTGGCCAGCACGGTTGCCTGTGCGCCATCAATGACGCGGTTGAGCCGCACCAGCGGGGTGCGACCAATCGACTTTGCGTTGTCGGAATACCAGTTCGACATTCTCGTGACTCCAGTTCTTCAGTGTTGATTTTTGGTTGTCGTGCATGCCCGCGCGCTCAGCCAACGTCCGGGGTGCAGCGCAGCTGCCTGCGGGACGCCATTGCGGGCAATCGCACATAGGTTAGCGAATCCAGCGGGTATAACGAAGCAAGAAAATCGAATAACGATCGGACGTACTGCGCTGAACTTACCTGGGAGCGAGACACTCCGAATACAGAAGCACATCAAGGTTTTCCGTTTCCGGTACGTGCAAGATCGGGAGGTGGCTGAATGATGCGGAGGTGGTTCTCGAGGGTTTTTCAGGCGGGGCTGTTGCTGTTGGCAGCACTCGTTCTTCCTGCCGGCAGCGCTGCACAAAGCGCTGCGCCCGGTGGTGAGGTGCTGGTGCTCAGGATCGACGGCGTGATCGGGCCGGCGACGGCCGACTATGTGCAAGCCGGGCTCGCCCGCGCGGCTGAACGCAAGTCGGGGCTGGTCGTGCTGGAGATGGATACGCCCGGTGGTCTCGATACCGCAATGCGCTCGATCATCAAGGACATTCTTGCCTCGCCGGTTCCGGTTGCAGGCTTCGTGTCTCCCGAGGGCGCCCGTGCAGCCAGCGCGGGGACCTACATCCTTTACGCCAGCCATATTGCTGCGATGGCGCCAGCCACCAACCTGGGGGCGGCGACGCCGGTCGCGATCGGCTTTGGCGGCGCGCGTCCGGGAAGCGGTTCTCCGGACGAAGACGGCGAGTCCGCGCGTGGAGAGAAGGCGCTTGCCGAAGCGGCGAAGTCGATTCTGTCGTCCGCATCGGACAAGGACGCTCCCGATGAGGCAACAGGGCAGGGCGATGCCGCGCCGGGCGACGAAGAAACCAAGGCGCCGGCCGCAAAGCCTGCAGCAAAACCAGCCGCCGGCGGCGACGCGATGGCGGCCAAGTCGGTGGCAGATGCGAGCGCATACATTCGCAGCCTGGCCCAGCTGCGTGGTCGAAACGTTGAGTTCGCCGAGCGTGCGGTGCGCGATGCGGAGAGCATGAGCGCGGCGGAAGCGCTCGAGCAGGGGGTGATCGAGTTCGTCGCGACCGATCTGTCTGACCTGCTGGCTCAGATCGATGGTCACGAGGTGAAGATGGGTGAGCGCACGGTCGTCCTTTCTACGGCACAGGTCGCCATCGAGCGTGTCGCGCCCGACTGGCGCAATCGCATTCTCGGCACGCTCGCCAATCCGCAGGTCGCGCTGATCCTGATGATGATCGGCATCTACGGTCTGTTCTTCGAGTTCACATCGCCAGGCTTCGGGGTGCCCGGTGTGGCCGGCGCAATCTCGCTGATGATCGCGCTGTACGCCTTCCAGCTGTTGCCGGTCAATTGGGCCGGGGTGCTGTTGGTGGCGATCGGTGCGGGCCTGATGCTGGCCGAGGCCTTCGTGCCGAGCTTCGGTGTGCTCGGGGTCGGGGGCATCGTCGCCTTCGTGGTAGGCGGACTGTTCCTGATGGATACCGAGGTCCCGGGCTTCGGGGTGCCGCTCGCGCTGGTGGCCGGACTGGCGCTTGCGAGCGCGGCCGTGCTGCTCGCCATCGGCAGCTTTGCGGCACGCAGTTTCAAACGGCCGGTCGTCAGCGGGCGCGAGGAGATGGCCGGCGCGCAGGGTACCGTCATCGGCGATGCCGGAGGCGGCGAGTGGTGGGTGAGGGTGCATGGCGAAAACTGGCGCGCGCACTCGGATGTGCCACTGGTGCCGGGCGCCCGGGTTCGGGTCGACCGTCTGGACGGACTCATCGTGAACGTGTCGCCCGCCGGCACCTCACCAAACTAGGGGGAACATCATGATTGACCTGCAACTGGGCCTTGGCCCGCTCATCCTGCTTCTCATCTTCCTGATCGTCGCGTCGATCAAGATTCTGCGCGAGTACGAACGCGGCGTCATCTTCATGCTCGGGCGCTTCTGGAAGGTGAAAGGCCCGGGTTTGGTGATCGTGATTCCGGGCATCCAGCAGATCGTGAAAGTTGATCTGCGCGTGGTCACCATGGACGTACCCTCGCAGGACGTGATCTCGCGCGACAACGTTTCGGTGAAGGTGAATGCGATCGTGTTCTTCCGCGTGGTCGATGCCGAGAAGGCGATCATCCAGGTCGAGAATTTCCTCGTCGCCACCAGTCAGCTGGCGCAGACCACCTTGCGCGCGGTGCTGGGCAAGCATGAACTCGACGAGATGCTGGCCGAGCGCGAACGGCTCAATCTCGATGTGCAGCAGATTCTCGATGCGCAGACCGATTCGTGGGGCATCAAGGTGACCAACGTCGAGATCAAGCACATCGACCTCAACGAGAACATGGTGCGTGCCATCGCTCGGCAGGCGGAAGCCGAGCGCGAACGGCGCGCAAAGGTGATCCATGCTGAAGGCGAGCGCCAGGCAGCAGAGGCGCTGAAGGATGCGGCCGAGATGCTGTCACGCGAGCCGGCGGCAATGCAGTTGAGATACCTGCAGACGCTCACGCAGGTGGCGGGTGATAAGAGCTCGACGCTGGTGTTTCCGGTGCCGGTCGACCTGATCGGGCAGTTGTTCAATCAGAGAGAGAATCGTGCAGCGCCGGTCAAAGCCGAGTAAGGCGGGGATGCGCCGGCGTCTTCCGCAAGAGACGCCGGCACTTAAAGGTCAGCGCTTGTCGAGGCGGTAGACCTTTTCCGGATTCATCTTCGTGCTCCATGGCAGCCCGCTGTTCTGCCAGCCGTTCTGCAGGCGGAAGCCCGCCTGAGGGCCTTCCTTGATCGCTGCGCCCTGAAAGCCGTTGATCACGTACCTTGCATTCGGGAACCCGTTTTCGCGCAGGAATGCTGCACTCGGTTCGCCACGCTCACTGCCGGAACGGCACATGGTGATGATTTCGGTGTCCGCGCCGAGGCCACGCTTTTCCAGTTCAGCCTTGATCTGCGCGACGAAGTCGGGGTTCTGGTACAGGCGGAACACACCGCGCTTCTCGTTCCACTGCGTACGGTCGACGAGCATGAAGGGCACGTTAGCATGCACTTCATCGGTGAAGCCGATGAACATGATTTCAACCGGGTCGCGGACGTCGACGAACAGCAGGTTCTTTTCCTGGGCCTGAACCCGGGTATGGGTCTCTTCCGCGCTGATGCCGATATCAAGCGCGTGTGCGCCCAGGCTCAGCAGGCTGAGCGAGCAGGCCAGCAATAGTTTTTTCATGTTGGTTTCCTCCTGGTTGATGAGGCAGGCGGTCAGCGCTGGCGGCGCAGGGTTGCGGCCAGGGGCAGGGTGAGCGCCGCAGCGACAGCACCAAAGCCTGCGGAAATGGCGAACAGGTTTGCCCAGTCCACCCAGTAACCCATGTTTTCGAATGAGGATTTCGTCATCCCCGGTGTGAGCAGGAAGGCGCCGATGAGTGCGATCAGGCCGACCCCAATCGCAGGCTTTACCGCACCACACCACGCCGGGCGACCGCGCACGATCGCAATCACGAAGAGGATGATCAGCAGGGCAGCGACGCCGATGACGACCGGCAGATACATCAAGCCAAGCTCGAAGACGATATTCATTGCAAGCCAGATTTCATACATGGTTCGTTCTCCTTATACCCGGCCTTTTGCGACCGCCATGTAGGCGGGCTTGAGCAGGCGGTATTTCATCAGCCAGGCAAAATAGCTGTCCTGCAGCGGGTCGATCATTGGCAGCGAGGGCGTGAGCCGGTTTTCGTAGTCAAACTCGACCAGCAGGGCCGCGCCTTCTCGAAGCAGCAGCGGGCAGGAGGTGTAGCCGTCGAAGCGCTGCGACGGTTCGCGTCCGGCGATCACGTCCAGCAGGTTCTGGGCGACGAGTGGTGCGCTCTTCTTGATTGTTGCGGCGGTCTTCCCCTTGGGGGTGCCGTTGATGTCGCCAAGGCCGAACACGTTGGGGAAGCGACGATGACGCAGCGTTTCACGGTCGACTTCGAGCCAGCCACCGGCAGCGAAACCCCCTTCTTTCCACGACAGGGGGCTGTTCCTGACGATATCGGGCGCGCTCATCGGCGGTACAACGTGAATGAAGTCGTAGTCGACTTCGGTGCGCTCGCCCTCCGGACTGGCGAAGGTGGCGCGCTGGGCGCCGATTTCAACCGCGACCAGTTTGCTGTTGAACGTCACCGGGATGTCGAGCGCGGCCCAGCGTTTCAGCACTTCCTCGTTGATGCTGGGAACGCTGAAGACGTTACCGAGCGCGGAGTGAAACAGCACCTTCGAGCTGCTGCGCGTTCCAGACTGCTGGAGGCGGTCGGCTACCATGAAGGTCATCTTCAAAGGCGCGCCGGCGCACTTGAGTGCAGTGGCAGGCAGGGTCATCAGCGCGGTTCCGCCTTTCTGGCGGAAGGCATCCATTGTTTTCCAGGTGGTCTGAGCCGCGACCGGGCTGGGGTAGACGCTGGTCAGCCCGTTCTGTCCTATGGCCTTCACGTCCATGCCCTCGATCTGGTCAAAGTTCAGCTGCAGACCGGTGGCGACAACGAGATAGTCATAGCCGATGCGTTTTCCGCTCTCGGTCACCACTTCGTTGGCCTCGGGGTCAAACTCGGCGACCATCTCGCGCACCCACTCGACGCCTGCCGGGATCAGGTCGGCATTTCGATCGCTGACTTTATCGACCGGCCAGATGCCTGTAGCGACAAGCGTGTAGCCGGGCTGGTAGTTGTGGATTTCCTTGCGGTCGACGATGGTGATGCTCGCACCCTCAAGCTCGCGTGCAAGCCGGTTGGCGATTGCCAGACCGCCGAGGCCGCTGCCTGCAATGACGATGCGCGCAGATGTCTGCAGCGCGGCCTTCGACTCCGATGATACGACCGACAACCCGACACCCGATGCAAGGGGCAGGCCGGTCATGCCCAGCAGCAGACGACGCCGTCCTGCGTCATGCTTATCTGCGGGTACCTGAATGGGGTGGTTTTTTGTGTTCATACGTCCTCTCCTCCTGTCCGGAAAACCAGCTTCATGCAGGACACAGGATCAGCCACGCACTGAAGTCGTTTATTATTATATAAGCAAATTATGATAAAACATCTTATGCCAGATGCTTGTGTAACTTTGGTTACATGATCGCGGCGAAATGGAGATGCAGATTGAAGCGCCCGATCCTCGAATCGACACCGGATTTCGAGGGCGTCCTTCTTGCGCAGGCTTGATGCGGGTGGGACGGGCGCTTGCGAGTGCTGCCGGGATGCCACGGAGCGGACAGAACGCGTCCGCGGTGGGGCGCTCCTCAGGGCGAGGTCAGGCCATTGCGAATCGCGTATTTCGTGAGCTCGGCAACGCTGTGAAGTTCGAGCTTGCGCATGATGTTGCGGCGGTGCACGTCCACCGTGCTCGTTGCAATGCACAGGCGGTCTGCGATTTCGGGCGAGGTGTGACCTTCGGCTAGCAGTTGCAGCACTTCGCGTTCGCGGCGCCCGAGTTTCTCGTTGTTGCGGAGATCCGCTGGCGCCTGCGTCCGCACGCTGTCGACCAGGGTCGCGGCCGCTTCATTGCACAGGTAGGTGCGGCCCATTGATACCGCGCGGATCGCGCGCAGGAGTTCGTCCCGGCCCGCGGACTTGACCACATAGCCCGACGCGCCTGCGTCGAGCATCTGCAGCACGATGCGTCGATCCGAGTAGGTCGACAGGGCGACGACCCGGATCTTCGGCTGTTCGGCCAATATGCTGCGTGTCGCCTCGATGCCGCCCATCACGGGCAGGCCGATGTCCATCAGCACGACGTCCGGGTGCAGCTCACGGGCGAGCGTCAGTGCGTCCAGCCCGTCGCTGCATTCCCCGACCAGCGCAATGTCGAGTTCGCGCTCAAGGACGACCTTGAGCGCTTCACGCAGTATCTTGTGATCGTCTACCAGCAGGACTCGAATCGTCATCCTGTTGCCCCTCCCTGAGTGTCTGCCTTTTTCTTGCGGGGAATATGATTCTGATCGTGGCGCCGGCCCCCGGTCTGCTGCTGACTTCCATTTCGCCACCGATGAATTCAATGCGCTCCCTGACGCTGATGAGCCCGAAACCACTTTCGCCTGCCGGACAGGACACCGCCTTCTCGTAGTCGAAGCCCCGGCCCTGATCGGTCACCGTAACGGAGAGCCGGTCGCCCTCCTGGCGATGGCAGTCGATGCTGGCAAGGTTGGTGTCGGCGTGCTTGGAGACGTTGATCAGCAACTCCCTGATGGCTCGGAAGATGGTCGTGCGTGCGGGTTCTTCCAGAACGGGCAGGTCGTCCTCGCGCTCGATGTGGACCGCCAGTCCGTACAGACGCCCCATCTCCTCGCTCAGCCATTCGAGTGCAGGCACCAGACCCAGGGTGCCCAGAATCGGTGGGCTGAGGTGCAGCATCAGGGAGCGAACCGAGCGATGCGCCTGGTCGATGAGCTCCTCCATCTCCGACAGTGCTGCCTTGAGTACGCCCCGTCGCTCGCTGCCCTCGAGGGAAGTGAGCTTGATCTTCACGATGGCGAGTGTCTGGGCAAGGTCGTCGTGCAGGTCCCGCGCCAGCAGCCGGCGTTCCCGCTCTTCACTCAAAGCCAGTTCGGCCATCAGGGTCCGCAACTGCGCAGTGCGCTCGCGAACACGCCTCTCGAGCGAGGTCGCCATCGTGCGCATCGCAGCGGTGGCCTGTTCGGAGGAAATTCTGGCCTCGGTCACGTCGCTGTACGTCATCACGACGCCCTCGACGTGATGGCTCTCGGTGCGGTAGGGAATGATGCGACGCAGGTACCAGTGCTCGTCACGCGATCTGAACTCGGTCTGAACCGGCTGCAGGGTCTTCAGCACCTGCTTGGCTTCTTCGACAATGCCGGTGCCGAGCCCGTCAGTAGAGAAATCCGTTATCGGGCGGCCAACGTCGGTCGCGATGATGTTGCCGACGGCTTCCATGCCCGGCGTCAGCCACTTGATGCGGAATGCATGATCGAGGCAGATGGTGGCGATCTCACTGCTGGCCAGCAGATTGCGAATGTCGGCGTTGCTCGTCTGAAGTTCTGTGACCTTTTCCTGCAGTGTGCGGTTAGTGGTGTTCAGCGTCTCGTTGAGCGACTTCAGTCCGTCCCGCGATATCTCGAGTTCTTCATTCGCAGACTGCAGCTCCGCGTTCATCGCGGCAACTTCCTCGTTGGAAACCAGCAGCTCATGGTTGGACGTTGTCAGTTGCTCGATCACGCTCTGCAGGTCATCGCGGGTGGCGCGCAGTTCGTCTTCCAGCTGTTTTACCAGCGGATCGCCAGTCTTTTTGCCGCTCGCCGGTGGATTGCCCGCGTTCTCGAACACGACCAGCAGATACCGGCAGTCGCCTCCGTCGGGCTCCGCAACCGGGACGACGCTGAAACGCACCTGCCGGTAGCCGTGAGCATCGCGTATGCGCGCATCGTCGACAGTGACCGTCGTTCCCTGCTTGAGGGCCTGCCTGAGCGCGCATCCAAGCCGTGACCGAAGGCCTTCACGGGCTTGCGCGAGCAGGTCGAGGGTTGGTGCGCCACGGGGCATCTGCAGGAAGTGCTCCGTCGGGCCGCAGAAATAGCATGTTTCGAAGCTGGTGCTGACCAGCACGGCCGCTGGCGGAAAATGCGCCTGCAGCAGTCTGAGGGTCAGGCTCGCCACGTCATCGTCCCGCGACGCGGACGGCCTGGCGTCGGGTACGGTCACAGACCAGCTGTCCGGTTTAGTGGGCATGGGCACACCTGAAGTCTTGCAGCGATCCCGGTGACGGTAAATGCGCCATTTTCTGGAAACCGGCACGAACAGATCCGTGCGCCGTCCAGGGGTTTCAGCGCAGCCGAGAAAGAGATGGCCGCCTGGGTTCAAGGCAAAGTCAAACGATGAAAAGAGCGCCTGCCGGGCGCTGTCATCAAGGTAGATCAGCAGGTTGCGACAACAGATCAGGTCCACCCTGGAAATGGGCGAGTCGCTGATGACATTCTGCACGCCGAAGACCACGCAGTCGCGCACTTCCGTGCGCAGCTGATAACGGCCATCCGGGTCGCACGGGACGAAGTAGCGGGCCAGGTACTCTGCAGCGACATGATCCTTAATCTCATCAGGATAGATCCCGCGGCGCCCATATTGCAGGGCTGCATCGTTGATGTCGGTAGCGAACACCTGAAGCGGGCAGTGTTTATCCGCACGGCGCAGCGCGTCGAGGATCAGGATCGCGACCGAATAGGCTTCTTCACCCGTAGAACAGGCGGGCACCCAGACCCGGATCGCTTCGCCTGCCACCGCGGCCTCGATCATTGGCGCAAGGACGTCGGTGTCGAGCACCTCCCATGCCTCGGGATCGCGGAAGAACACGGAGACTCCGATCAGCAGCACCTTGAACAGCGCTTCCGCTTCACCCGGGTCCGAATCGAGCATGCGTACATAATCCGGGAGCGCATGCAGGGCATGCAGCGCCATGCGGTGGCGGATATGGCTGATCAGCGTGTCCTGCCTGAACTGGCTGAAATTGCAGTCATGACGCTGGCGGATCAGATCGAGAATCCGATCGAGACATGCGCGGTCATCCCACCCGGGCGGGATGGAAGGGGATCTCGTGGGAGCCGACTGTGCTGCGCGCGCCGCCTGGGCGTTCGCGGCAGAGCGGGCGCTGGTCGAAATGGTGAACGAAGGTGCAAACGGCGGTCTGCCGTCCCCATCCTGCCGGCGTCGTGCGGATGTGACGCCATCGTGCGCCGCCTTTGCTGTGGGTAGCGAGGCGGCAGAGGGCGCTGTGTTGTTGTTTGTCACCCGGTGTCCCTTCCTGCGCTGGTCTGTTATGCGCATGAATCGCGACGTGGGCGATGCATGTGCTTGCGCTTATGCGACAAAAGTAACAAATCCAGACATTTTGCGCAGTACCTGAAATCAGGTAGCGCTTTTTCGGCCGGATTCGGACGCGCGCAGAGCCGCGTGCAGCAATCCGTGCTGCGGTTTTCCTCTTGGGCTGGATGAGAGGCAGCTCGTCCCGCAACCCAGATCTGGCGCGTGGGGACCGGGTTTGAGCGCACTGGCGGTTTCCGTTGCAGATGATTGCGGCATGGCTTCCGGTCTCATGCCATGCAGGCATTGTCGCGGTGAGGACAAGGCCCTGCGCTTGAAGGGGCTGGCGCTCACTACCATCGTCCCGGTAGCCCGTATTCGACGATTCAGGTATTACCCGGGTCGGCAATGCCCCGTAAGGTGAAGCTGACGGCGAGCCTGAGGGCGAGCACGCGCCACGGGGCGCAAGGCCTGCAAGGGTGGGAGAGATCGGCCTGAGACCGGTTCATGTCCCATATGGGTCCGTCCGCGGACAATGGGAGGTGAGCGCATGCGTTACGGAAAACGGTTGTTGAGGCTGCTGAAGGCGGGGCCCGCTCAGGTACTTGAGGCAGGGGGTCTGATGCGCCACGGTCCGCGTGTCGAAGGTGCTGATCATGTGGCACCCGGACGGCCTTCGATCAGGCAGGGCTTGGTGGTGCTGACATGCAGTTTCGCTCTCCTGGCAGGGCAGGCTGGTGCAGTGATCGCCAGCCTTGACGTGCCGCCCGCCGAGCCGTGTGAGCCGGAACATGCGGCGGATGACCCCACGCGTGAGAAGGCGCCCGGGAGCGGGACGCAATGCCCGGCCCAGACTGCGGAGCCAATACCAGCGCCGACGCAAAATCCAAAAGATGTCGAGGAAGGGCGGCGCGTGGGCATGCTGATGCTCTTCCTGCACATGATCGGCGGCAGCAGGACGCAATGAGCTTCATTGACGGCTTGCGGTGAGCGCTACTCCCACGCCCAGCTGTCTGCGGGAATCTTGAGAAAGACCTCTTCATCGGCGGCTGTGCTTGCCGAGAGTTCGAGCACGCCGCCCTCCTTGACACGTGCCCGCGTGCCGACCGCACCGAGCAGTTCGGTCATTGTCGATGGACGCCGCACTGTCGTCGGCAGCCACCCGAAGTGCTCGCCCAGCAGCCCCAGCCAGGCGTCGAGCGATGGTTCGGACAGACGGACGAGCTTGATGTCGATCTCACTGGTCATGGTGTTCAAGGCAGTTGACAGGCGTTCGATGCCCGCGCAGGTGCGCGGGCCGAAAACAGCGGCTTGTTGTGTGGCTGTAAAAAAGTACAGTATTTCGCTATTAACTGCAATTCCCGGCATCCTCAGGCCGATGCCGGGCGTGAAAGCGCACTCGCCTCGGCGGAAAGACGAAGCTTCCGCCGGGGCGAGTGCGCTTGCGCGGGAATGGCTGCCGCGGCAGGGTCAATGTGGCTGGTCGGACTCCTCCCATCCCGTGATCATGGCCTTGATGTGGGCGAAGACCGTATGCCCGGTGGTGGTGAGATAGACGTGGATGAAGAAGAAGGCCGTGATCATGAAGGCCCCGATCGTATGCGCCAGCGCAACCGACTCGAGCGACAGGTATTGCGCCAGACCGAGCTGCCCCCAGTTGCCGTAGAACAGATACAGCAGGCCCGACACCCAGATCAGCGGTGAGATGAAGGCCAGCAAGGCCAGGTAGGCCAGGCGCTGCAAGGGGTTGTGCTTGTGGCGCGCCGTCTTGTGAAAGGGGTGCGGGCTGTTTCTGAAGATCCCGATGGTGTAGTAGTTGACCATCGCCAGCACGTTCTTCATCGATGGAAGGTACTGCCGCCATTCGCCCGTCGTGAACTGCCAGAAGATGGTGAAGGCCCACAGCACCAGCAGCGACCATGCGGCCACAGTGTGCACGCTCACGGCCTTGCCAAAGCCGAGCAGCGCGTAGCTGCCGTGTATCTCGAAACCGGTAATCATCATGATGATGATCAGCGCAGCCTGCGACCAGTGCCAGAACCGTTCATAGCGCTTGTAGATGTAGATGCGTCCGGTGCTCATTGTTCATGCCTCCTGCGACGGGTGACGATGCGGATCAGGCCATGCAGCAGGCCTGCACCGATGGAGCCGGCGATGAGCATGCCGCCCAGCATGTCGATCCATTTGTTGTGATCACGACCCGGAATGTAGATGTCCGTGATCTCGGCAAGGCGGCCGTCAGCGGAGCGGGTGTGGCATTCCTGGCACGGGACGGCTTTCTCCTTGGGCGCGACCATGTGGGTGATGAACCAGTTCATGCGGGTTTCGATGAAACCGAACTCGCCGCTGTAGGGAAGCTCCGCGTAATCCATGCCGGCCTTGATGGACTTGGCGTAATCGAAGTTGCCCCAGAAGGCGGTGTCGTCATTGCCGTACACATGATTGACGACCAGGGTCTTGTTGGCCTTGTCGTAGGGCTGCTTGCCGTGCATGACCTTGAACGGCCAGATGCGGGCATTGGGGTCCTTCGCCGAGCCCTCGACCGCGTTGAGCTCAAGGACCTTCGTGTCGTCGATCCTGTCGGTGATAGCGATCTGATGAACCACGCCGTTGTACCACTTGTATACCGGACGCACGTTCTCGCCGTACTCGAAGTCGCCTTTCTCTGCAGAGTAGATCAGGTGCCCATGGTCGTTCTTGATGAACAACGGCTTGCCGTCGGGCCCCCGCTTGCCGGCAGTCGACCAGTCCCAGAGCATCTTGGTCCCCAGGCCACCACGTGCGAACTCTGGAATGTGGCAGGTCTGGCAGGCGAGTCTGTCGGCATGCCTGTTGATCCGGTCCTCCTTGTGCGGCGTTACGCCGTGGCAGGATTCGCATGTTGCGCGGTTGTGGTCGTCGTCGGGCAGATCGAGCCCGTGCGTATCTTTCGGGTTGGCCGCGTAACGACTGCCCGAGGGCTGGTGTGCATTGAAGGTGTGGCAGTCGGCACAGGTCATGTTGGCGCCATCGACCGCCATGTGCACATCGAGCTCGCGGCTTGGCTTGATCAGTGAGCTGTCCAGGTCCCCGTGTTTCACCGCGTCTCCGCCACCGCCGTTGAAGTGGCAGGCGCCGCAGTTTTCACGCCCGGGCTGCCCGACATGCTGGGCGATCTTCGCCAGATCCGGTGGTTGCACGACATTCCCGCTGCCCTTGGGCATTTCGCGCGGTTCGTACAACGGGTGCCCGGCGTCGGTGGCAATCTTCTTGTAGGTGCCCGTCGTATCGTGGCAGGCCAGACAATCGACATTCTCCTGATTGGTGAAGTCGAAGTCCTTGTCCTCCCAGCCATAACCGGCGTGGCAGCTGGTACAGCGTGGCTCATTGGAGATCGGGGAACCGCAGAAATTGTTCGCGGCGAACTTCTTGCCGAGCTTCTTGCCGGTGGTCGGGCTCACCGCTTCCCAGGTCCAGTGAATGCTCTTCATCACCTGGTGCCCTGCCTTGTTGTGACAGCTGAGGCAGGCGCGGGTGACATCCGGGCCCGTCGCGAAAGGGCCCTTCAATGCTTCGAGCTGGCTATGGTCCGTGGTAACAGTCGAGGTCGAGGCGGACTTCGCCGGGTGCGCAAGCGGCGCTGTCGTCGCGAGTGCGGGTGTCGGGCCGTGGAGCAGGGTGACCAGCAGACCCGCTCCAAAGAGTTTTTTCCAGTGGATGTTCACGATGTCTCCTTTGTTCCAGCGGCGTGTGCGCGTTGCGCATGTGCCCATCCCTCTACCGTCGTACGGTGGGTTCCGCCGGGGCGGTCAGCTCGCAGTGCCGGGCGGTCTGTAAAGCAGTAAATCGATAAGTTCTAATTCATTGTTGAGCAGCTGGGCTTGAAACCGGAGGGTTAAGGCTTGCTGCAGTCTGAAAATGCTGGCGCTGTCGCACGATACGGCAAGGCCAGCGCGGAAATCAGCCGAGGGTGTACAGCCGTATGGCTGCCAGCGCGACGCCGCCCAGACACGCAAGCCCGGAAAACAGCCAGCGCCAGGCGAAAAAGCGCGGTCTGAAGCCGACGCCCGTCACGAAACCGGCACTCATCGCCCAGAACAGCGCCATCGCGGCCCAGTGGTCGGCTCCACCGCCGGGTGCGGCGAGCGCCCCCGGCCAGATGGTGATGCCGAGCATGATGGCGATGGCGGCGAGCAGCGGCAGCAACTGAATGCTGCTGCCGGGCTGGACAACCGCCGGGTCAGTTTGCCGGTCGGTCATTGTTGGTGCCCGCCGGGCGGGATCCGCCGCCTCGGGCCTCCTCGCGTGCGGCTTCGTTCTCGCCCCACATGGCGTTCAGAATTGCCAGCAGGACGGCAAAGCCAATGCCCAGTACCCATGCGAAATACCACATCGTGTGCTCCTTTCTCTATTGGCTCAGTAGGCCGAGTGTTCGTTTTCGCGGATGTAGGCGGTCGTGACCTTGCCCGACATCACCTTGTAGGCCCAGCTCGTGTAGATGATGATCAGGGGCATGAAGATGATCGTGGCCCAGAACATGATGCCCAGCGTGCGATGGCTGGAGACGCTGTCCCACACCGTCAGGCTGGCGGCCGGCATGGTCGAGGACGGCATCAGGAAGGGGAACATCGACACCCCGGCCGTACCGATCACGCCCACGATGGCGATCGACGATGCCACGAAGGCGGTGAGCGTACGGCCACGCGCCACCATCAGCATGCCAACGGCGGTGCCAAGGTAGGCGATTGCCGGCACGATCAGGGTCAGTGGCATGTCGCGGTAGTTCGCAAACCAGGCGCCGCTTTGCTGCACAACGGTCTTCGACATCGGGTTGGGCTGGGCTGCGGCATCAACGGCAGAGGTGATCACGTAGCCGAAGTTGCCTTGCGCCAGCCAGATGCCGGCACCAGTGAAGCCCACCAGCATCAGCGCACCGAATACCAGTGCGGCGGTGCGCGCCCGGTTCTGGATTTCACCCTCGGTACGGTGCGCCAGATAGATCGCGCCATGGAAGGTGATCATCGCCGTGCTTACCACGCCGGCAAGCAGCGCAAACGGATTCAGCAGGCCCCAGAACGACCCGGTGTAGTACGACACCAGGTTGTTGTCGAAGTGGAAGGGCACGCCCTGCAGCAGGTTGCCGAATGCGACGCCGAAGATCAGCGGCGGCACCGCACCGCCGACGAACAGGCCCCAGTCCCAGGTCGTCCGCCACGTGGCATTGTGAATCTTGCTGCGGTAGTCGAAACCGACGGGCCGGAAGAACAGGGCCCACAGCACGGCCAGCATGGCCCAGTAGAAGCCGGAGAAGGCGGTGGCATACACCAGCGGCCAGGCGGCAAAGATGGCGCCGCCGCCGGTGATGAACCACACCTGGTTGCCATCCCAGTGCGGTCCTACGGTGTTGATCACGACTCGTCGTTCTTCGTCGTTCTTGCCGACGAAGGGCAGCAGCGTGCCGACGCCCATGTCGTGACCGTCCATGATGGCAAAGCCCACGAGCAGTACGCCCACGAGAATCCACCAGATGAGTTTCAGGGTCGGGTAATCGAAGATCATGGTCTTGGCTCCTGATCAGGCTTTGGCAGCAGCGTGGTGGGTTTCGTTGAGATAACGGCCAGTACCGAGGCTGCCCGGCCCCTGGCGGGCAAAGCGAACCATCAGGTACATCTCGACCACGAGCAGCAGGGTGTAGAAGCCGATGAAACCGGCGAGCGAGCCATACAGACTTTCCACGGTCAGTGTCGACACCGAAAGGTGGGTCGGCAGCACGCCGTAGATGGTCCAGGGTTGCCGGCCATACTCGGCAACAAACCAGCCCATCTCACAGGCCAGCCAGGGAACGGGCAGGAACCACAGCGACCACTTCAGCAGCCAGGTGCGGGTGGCGAAATCGCCCTTGATCGAATACCACAGCGCAAGACCGAACAGCGCGAGCATGGCAAAGCCCATCGCCACCATGATGCGGAAGGTCCAGAACAGCGGCGCGACGCGGGGCAGGGTGTCGCGGGTAGCACGGTCGATGATCTCCGGGGTGACATCATCCATCGACACGACGTACTTCTTGAGCAGCAGGCCGAAGCCGAGATCGGCTTTTACCTTGTCAAAGGCAGCACGGGTCGCGTCGTCGGCCGGCGCCTGACGCAGCTTCTCAAGCAGGCGGACCGCTTCGATACCGGTGACGATGCGCTCTCGATTCTTGACCAGGATCTCCTTGATGCCGGGCAGTTCCTTGTCGAGCGAACGCGTGCCGATGATGCCCATCGCCCAGGGGATATGAATGGCGAAGTCGTTCTTCATCTCTTCCTGATTGGGGATGGCGATGACGTTGAAGCTGGCGGGCGCCGGTTCGGTTTCCCACATGGCTTCCATCGCGGCGAGCTTGGTCTGCTGGGCTTCGCCGAGTGCGTAGCCGGACTCGTCGCCGAGCACGATCACCGAGCACACCGACGCAAAGCCAAAAGCGGCCGCAATGCGGAAGCTGCGCTTGGCAAACTCGATGTCACGTCCCTTCAGCAGGTACCAGGCGGAGATCGAAAGCACGAACATTGCGCCGGTGACATAGCCTGCCGACACCGTATGCACGAACTTGCCCTGTGCGACCGGGTTGAACAGCACCGCCCAGAAGTCGGTGAGTTCCATGCGCATGGTTTCATAGCTGAACTCGGCACCGACCGGGTTCTGCATCCAGCCGTTGGCGATCAGAATCCACAGTGCCGACAGGTTGGTGCCCACTGCCATCAGAATCGTCACCAGCAGATGCTGGCGGCGCGAGAGCCGGTCCCAGCCGAAGAAGAACAGACCGATCATGGTCGATTCGAGGAAGAAGGCCATCAGGCCCTCAATGGCAAGCGGGGCGCCGAAGATGTCGCCCACGTAGTGCGAGTAGTACGCCCAGTTGGTGCCGAACTGAAACTCGAGCGTAATGCCGGTGGTGACGCCAAGTGCAAAGTTGATGCCGAACAGCTTGCCCCAGAATTTGGTCATGTCCTTGTAGACGGTCTTGCCCGTCATCACATAGACACTCTCCATGATGACCAGCATCCAGACCATGCCAAGCGTAAGTGGCACAAACAGGAAGTGGTACATCGCTGTTGCGGCAAACTGCAGCCGCGACAGGTCCACGAGTTGTTCACTGACCATCGTGTTCTCCATCAATCGAGATTTGTTGTTTTGCAGATGCTGGCGGTGCAAACCTGGCTGCAACGCTGTCGGGCGCCACGGGCACCTTCTCCTCGCGAACGAAAACCCACCACAGGGCGGTGATCAGAACAAGCTTGATCAGGACGACAAGGACGAGTTCACGAACGAGTTTGCGATCGGATATGGCAGCTTGTGGCATAGGAAACTCCAGGTTTTCTTAGATCCTATCAAGATCCGTACCACACATGAAAGCAATAAAAAGTTGATGAAAATCAAATTGTTGGTTAAGTGATTGAATATTTTGATTGACCTGCTTGTGCCATAGTGGCAGATTGGTTGCGCCAACATGTCAAGAGTGACAGTCCATGTCTGCCGACCCGCGACCACTACCTGAACTCGTTTCATTCATTGAAACGCTGCCCGAACCCCACATCCTGTGCGACCGTGACTACCGGATCATCGCGGCCAATGCGGCGTATCGAAAGTCATGCGCCGACGGTCGCAGCGTGGTCGGTCGCACCTGCTACGACGTGTCGCATCACTACAGCGTCCCCTGCGACCGGGCGGGAGAGTCCTGTCCGCTGTCGCGGAGCCTGCAGTCCGGGCAGCGTGAGCGGGTGCTGCATCTGCATCACACACCGCGCGGCGAGGAGTACGTCAACATCGAGCTTTCGCCGGTCCGTGATGGCAGCGGGGAGATCGCCTGGTTCATCGAGAAGATGGAGCCGATGCCGGTTGCGCGTGGCGTGTCCGACAACCATGGCCTGATCGGCCGTGCGCCCGCCTTTCAGCGCATGCTGGAACTGGTGGTGCGGGTTGCGCCATCGGAGGCCAGCGTCCTGCTGCAGGGCGAGTCCGGCACCGGCAAGGAGCTTGTCGCCAGTGCGGTGCATGAAGCCAGCCGGCGTGCGGATCGGCCCTTCGTGGTGGTGGACTGCTCCGGGCTCCCCGATACCCTGTTCGAGAGTGAAGTCTTCGGCCATGAGCGTGGCGCCTTCACCGGTGCGGTGGCGCGCAAGCCGGGGCTCGTCGAGGCCGCCAGCGGCGGCACGCTCTTCCTCGACGAGGTCGGCGACATTCCGCTGAGCATGCAGGTCAAGCTGCTGCGTCTGCTCGAAACCGGCACCTATCGTCGCGTCGGCTCAACCGAGTTGCGCCGCGCCGATATTCGTCTGGTGTCGGCGACCCACCGCCCCCTGCAGGAGATGATCGGCGACGGGTCGTTCCGGCAGGACCTGTACTTCCGCCTGAACACCTTTCCGATCATTGTTCCACCCTTGCGCGAGCGGCTTGAAGACTTGCCCCTGCTGGTCGGGTCCTTGCTCGAACGTGTCGCACCGAACCGCAAACTTGAACTGTCCGCTAATGCCATGCAGGTACTCGCGGCCTATCCGTTTCCGGGCAATGTGCGTGAGCTGCGCAATGTGCTCGAGCGTGCGAGCCTGATGTGTGACGGAGACATGATTCATCCTGAACATCTGGCTGAAGAGATCAGGCAGGGTGCTGCCTCCATGCCCACACCGGGTCGGTCTGTGCATGAGAGCGCAGCGATTGCCTTGGGCGGGCATACGGTGCCGGATCTTGGCGAACTCGAACACCAGGTGCTGCGACAGGCGGTGGTCAGCCATCGGGGGAGCCGGCGTGAGCTTGCTGCCAGACTGGGGTTGAGCGAACGCACGCTCTACCGGCGCCTGAAAGCGCTCGGGCTGGACAAGGCGCTGGATTGAACGCTGCCAGATCGATTGGCAGGCACTGACATCATGGCAGCCGTGGCAGCGCGGTGGAATCGGGGCTGTTTTGCATCTGTCTGAAAAATAAAGGTTTCCTGTTTGGCACACAGATTGCTTATTCGATAGTGAAGCGAGGCTGTATCGCAATCGTCGTCCGGTCTTCACCTCTGAGACCCCCCAACCCCTTGGTGCTGCGATTGCGTATGACAAGTGCCTGAGTGGCACGGCATCCGGCCTCGCTTCCTTTTTTCGAACGCATTTCAATCGCAAGAACCGAACGAGGGAGCGTCCATGTCTGACTGCCTTAACGACCGTCGTAAACTGCTCATTGCCACAGGCGGAGCAGGTGCCGTTGCAGCCGCAGCGAGTGCCGTCCCCTTTGTGGCCAGCCTGACGCCGTCCCAGCGTGCGCGCGCCGCAGGTGCGCCGGTCGAGGCGGATGTCAGCAAACTGGCCGCCGGCGAGATGATGACCGTCGAATGGCGCGGAAAGCCGGTGTGGATTCTCCGTCGCACGCCGGAAATGCTGGCTGCGCTGGAAGGGCATGACCAGGATCTCGCTGATCCCGGCTCCAGTGAAAACCAGCAGCCGGCATATGCGGCAAACCGGCACCGCTCGATCAACCCCGAGTTTCTGGTGGTTGTCGGCATCTGTACCCACCTGGGCTGCTCGCCCTCCGAGAAGTTCGTGCCGGGTGCGGAAAGTGGTGTCCGGGCCGACTGGCCGGGCGGCTTTCTGTGCCCGTGTCACGGTTCCACCTTCGACCTGGCCGGCCGTGTCTTCCTGAGCCAGCCGGCGCCGACCAATCTTGAAGTGCCCCCGTACATGTGGCTGTCCGATGCAGTTGTCCGCATCGGCGAGGACGAGAGCGGAACGGCCTGATCGGTCAGGTCCGCACCCTTTCCCCGGCGCCGGCGTGCGGCGCAATCGGCCAGGCGGGAGCGACCGCCTCATGTTTGAGGCAACGCACAGCAGGAGTACCCATCATGAGAGTTGCAGTCACAAGCCAGAACTTCAGAACCGTCACCGCCCATGCAGGCAAGGCGAGGCGCTTTCTGATCTACGACATCAGCAATCCGTGTTCGCCACGTGAGATAGAGCGACTGGATCTGCCGAAGGAAATGTCATTCCATGAGTTTCACGGCGATCACCATCCGATCGACGGTGTTGATGCACTGGTGACCGGCGGCGCGGGTGAGGGCTTTGTCGCGCGTCTGGGACAGCGTGGTATCGAGGTCGTGATGTGTGGCGAGACGGATCCGCTGCAGGCGGTAAAGGACTACATCCAGGGCACGGTGAAGCCTGTTCCGCCCGGCGAACATGAGCATGGCCATCACCATCATCACCACCACAACCACGGCAATCATCAGCACTGATCCTGATTGAACACCGCGAAGAAATACGGCGGCCTGCACAAGCAGGTCGCCGTATTTCCTTGTGTGGCGGTGGCGTCGGGCTCAGCTCAGCCATTCGGGTCTGAGCAGCATGATCAGGCCCAGGCCAAGCATGGCGATGCCGCTGAGCAGCTTGAGCGCCCGGCCACCCCTTTCGCTGAGTTTTGCACTGCCCAGCGCAATGACGGCCAGCGTGACCATCAAGGCATCGTCGGCGATATAGCCGACGATGTAGAGCCCAAGATAGGCATAGTGTGCAAACGGGCCGAGCTGCTGCTGGGTGAGGACTGCCGTGTATAGCGCAGGCAGACCGGCAGTGCACAGGAGCTCGACGAAGTTGACGATGACGGCCAGCATCGCAACCCCGACCAGCGAGGCGCCAAGACGCTCTGCCTTGAGGATGTCGCGGATCCGGGCATAAAGGCCGGGCTTTACCGAGTCGGGGATCGAAAGCGATATGCCGCGGCCCGCCGCGACAAAGTCCTTTACGTTGATGATGCCGATCAGAATGGCCACGCAGGCAAGGGTGGCCCGGATCGCCGCCGACATGCCCACGAACAGAAATATGTTCAGCCACGCGGCTATGAACGCGTAGTACACCGCGCCGCTCACCAGCACGAAGGTGCCAGCGACCAGCGCCATGCGTCTACGGCTCTTCAGACGCACCAGCAGCGACAGCAGGAACAGCAGCAACCACATCGCGCAGGGGTTGAAGCCGTCCAGCAGGCCCATGCTCAGCGTGAACAGGGGCAGGCCCAGCTCCGAGGCGCTCAGGGTCCCGAACTGCCGGGTCTCGACAGCGTCGTTTACCGGTCGGTCTCCGATCAGCGCGCGCAGTTCGGCGCCCATGTGTTCGGCATCGTCGAAGCCGACCAGAATGCGGTCTCCGATCACGAACATGGGCACACCCGACGGCCAGATCCCGGCGCTGCGGCTCAGCTCAATCAGCGCGTCGCGCGCGGTTTCGTCGCGATCGACTTCGCGGAAGACGATGCGGAGATCAGGACGCTCGGCAGCCAGTTGCCTGAGGAAGTCCTTCGCAGCGGTGCAATGCGGGCAGCCCTCGCGCACGAAGACCGACAGCACCGCAGGAGGCGCATCCGGCTCCACAGTCTGATCGGCCACGCTGGCGGCGCTGGCAGAAACGGCAATGGCGGCCAGCACCAGCAGGAGCAGCACGTGTGCCATCCGGAAGAGCGCGTGCCACTGAAATACGCCGCGCCGCTTCAGGGACGTGGCGCGATCTTCGTGGGGCGCGGATGGGGCGGCTCGAATCGTCGATTGCATGGGTGTTCACCTCGGGCCGCCCTCCAGCTTGCAGACACCTGCTGCGCTTCCCGCTGGCCCGGCGGCGGGAAGCATTTACTCGGGTACGCAGATCTGCTCCCGTTTCGCGGCGATCAGTGTTTTCCAGCTCAGCACGATCACCACCGCTGACAGCAAGGCGAGCAGGGCCCACCCAAGGCCGGCATAGAAAACGAGGCCGCTGCGCACATGCATTTCGAAGGTGGCGATCGCCATCGCAGCCAGAGGGAAAGAGTAGGCCCAGGCCGAGATGAAGAAAGGCAGGCGCAGGAAGCGCAGGGCGTTGCTTGCCAGCAGCAGGGTCAGGAAGAGCGCAACGAAGTACAGCACGCGCGCCGCGCCATCGAGCGAATCGGTCAGCGCGAGGTAGGAGATGAAACCCACTGCCGGCGGCGCAATGAGGATGAACAGGGTGGGTGTGAGCCGTGCCGGAAGCGCTTCATGGAAGAACAGGCGATAGAGCACGATGGTCAGGAGCACCAGCCAGAACACCAGCCCGATGCTGAAGAAGAACCAGCTGATATCGGGCGGTGCGTAGCGTACGCCGGCAATCGGCACCAGGATATTGCCCACCACCGGAATGAACCACGCGGGGTTGGCGTGCTTGATGTCGTAATGGGTATGGTGAATCCAGCTGCTCATCGCGGACAGCGTGAACAGCAGGTGGGCGATCGCGCCCACGCCCCACATGTACCGCGCAACGCCGGGCGCAGTCGATGTCCAGGAGATCGACAGCAGGATGAGGCCGATGGATATGGCGGGAAAGAAGTTCAGCCGCACCGGGTGTGCGTGTTCGGCGGCGACGGCGTCCGGATGGCGGAGCAGCTTCATCGCGTACACGATGAGCAGAAAGACATACAGGCCGCTCGTGAGCAGGCGCAGCGATTCGCCGATCACCGCGGGGGCGCCGCCGACATGGGCGGCCTTGATCCAGGCGATGCTCAGTCCGGCCATCCCCATTACGGTGGAAAAAAGGGCAACCGGGAAGTGCTCAAGCCTTGATTCAGCGCCCGGATGTGGTTTGGCTGATGCAGAGGCGGTCACGGTTTGATACTCCGATTCAGTGTTGAGGTTCGACCCCCGGCCGGTTCGCACACGGGTGCATGCGAACCGGCCTTCAGGGCTTACAAGGACTTGGTCGAGTAGTACCAGTCGACCGTGTCGTAACCTTCGGAAGCACGTCTGTTCGCTGCATCTGCAGTCTTTGGCGGCGGCACGATGACGGGTTTGCCCGGACACCAGTTCTCGGGTGTGGCAACGCCATTTGCATCGGAGGTCTGCAGTGCCTGCAGCAGGCGGACGAACTCGTCGATGCAGCGACCATTGCTCATCGGATAGTAGACCATTGCCCGCAGAATGCCATTGGGATCAATGAAGAAGGTCGCGCGCACGGCCTGCGTGTCGGCTGCGCCCGGATGCACCATGCCGTAGGCGCGGGCGACGTCCATCTTGATGTCTTCGATGATCGGGAAGGGGATCTCGACGCCGAATTTTTCCTTGATGTTGCGGGTCCATGCCAGGTGCGAGAACAGGCTGTCGATCGACAGGCCAAGCAGTTCGCAGCCCATTTCGGCGAACTTCGGCGCGGCATTGGCGAAGCCGATGAATTCCGTCGTGCATACCGGGGTGAAATCCGCCGGATGCGAGAACAGGATCAGCCACTTGCCACGGTAGTCCTCCAGCTTGCGGTCGCCATGCGTGGTCTTGGCGTTGAAGGCGGGCGCGGGGGCGTTCAGTTGCGGGAAGCTGGCTTGTTGTTCGTTTTCCATGATCATTCTCCTCTAGGGGCGGTGCCGGCTGTCTCATCTTCCGTGCCGGCGCCTTGCGATTGCCGGGGCACACGCGATGTGCTGTGCCTCCGTCATTCCAACAGCAAGGCATGTGCCTGAATTCCCGAACCATGACGGGGGTGCCAGAGCGCTTTGTTTTTGTGGGGAAATTCCTGAGGCAGGTTACGCGAAACCCGTCGCGCGAACCGCCATCACGCCTGTTTTTCTGCCATTCGCTGCCGAAATGGCAGTGGCGGTTTTCGGGGCTGTTTGCGCCGGGATTCTGCAAGTGTCTGTTGAAGAACATCTTTGTTGATGACGTAGGAGTGGCACGAGACTTGATAGAGGCCTGTTGCCTGGCCGAATTGCGCCGGTCTCTTTGACAGGAACCCAGCCATGAAGAACAAGCTCCTCGCAGACAAATACCCCATCCACGTTCTGGAGCTCGAAAAGAGCGAAACCCCTCACGCCCACCTCGACGAACTGCTACGAGCCCTGGAGGCGAAGGCAGAGGTGGATCCGGGCGTCGCGATGATTGCGATCTTCGATCACTTCGCCCACACCACGGTGCAGGGGGGAGAGATCCGTCCGGACATCCTTGCGGCGAAGAACCTGATCTTCTGTTTCGGCCCCAAGTTGCCCGACCCGACAATGATGGCCGTCCGGCCGCGCTCGATCGGTATCGCCGAACTGCCGGACCGCTTCGTCATCAGCTTCCTGGAAGCGCCGATGCCGGAAGCCAATCGCAAGATGACGGAGTGGGTTCTCGGTCTGCGCGGCGCAGCCTGAGCCAGACGACCATGATCGCGAACGGTGTTCCCGTGATCTTCAGGCCGGTCGAGGGGCACGCGACCGGCCAGATTGGCTATGTGCTGGGTGATTCCGCTGACGGAGTTGCAGTCGTTATCGACCCGCCAGCAGGCGAAACCGAACTGATCCTCGCGCTGCTCACCGAGAGCGGCCTGCGCCTGGTCATGGTGTTGCGCACCCATGTGCATGCGAACGACACCGGGAACTGTGCCGCCTTGTGCGAGCGAACCGGTGCTGTGCTGGTGAGCGGTGAAGCCGCGCGCAATGGATCAGATGCGGTGCGCCGGGTGGTTCATGGCGATGTGCTGACATTCGGGACGCAGGTCATACGCGTGCTTGCCACCCCGGGCCACACGTCGAACTGCGTCAGCTACCTGTGGCACGACCGGCTCATGTGTGGTGACACCTTCGACCTGGGCAGTTGTTCCGCTGAGGGCAGCGAGGCGAATCCGGCCGAGCTGTACGACAGCCTGACCCGACACATCTTCCCTTTGCCCGATCAGGTTCTGGTTTTTCCGGCCCACGCGATGAAGGCCCGCCGCGTTGCAATGCTGGCGGAACTGAGGGCGCGCCTGACGCCAGTGCTCGCCAGAGGGCGCGATGCCTTCATCACCGAAATGGCGTCGCGGCAGCGGAGCGGGCCGGCAGGGTCGGGATCGTCGCGTGCGTACTAGCGCCGTACCCCGCTACCAGTATTTTTCGAATGCCATCTGGCCGGGGGCGCCGCGACGGCTGGTGGCGAACCCGCGTGTGGCAAGCAATTGACGCAGCTCACGCGCCATCTCCGGGTTTCCGCACACCATCACGCGGCTGTCCTCCACCCGTATCGGTCGCTGCGCGTGCGCCTCGAGCCGACCGTCGGCAAGCAGGCGCGGAATGCGATCACTGAGTTCCGTAGCGTCGGCGTCCCGGGTCACGATGGGAATGTAGCTGAGCTTTGCCCGCGCATCGGCACACAGGGCTTCGTCCGGCATCGCCGCGATCTCGTCACGATAGGTGAGTTCGTCGGCGTGGCGCACGCTATGAACGACGATCAGGCGCTCGAAGGCCTCCCACTGTGCCGGGTCACGCAGGATCGAGATGAAGGGGCCGAGCCCGGTCCCTGAGGCCAGCATCCACAGGTCGCGCCCCGGCGCGAGTTGCGGGGTGGTCAGAAAACCGAAGCAGGCCTTCTCGACGGCGATCTCGTCACCGACCCGAAGCTGTGCCAGGCGTGCCGAAAATTCGCCGCCGGGCACCAGCACCGCGACGAACTCCAGGTAGTCGTGATAGTGGGCCGACACCAGCGAGTAGGGGCGCCAGACGAGGTCATCCGCTGCGCCCAGTCCAAGCCGGGCATAGTGCCCGGGCGTGAAGCGGAAAGCGCGGTACCGGGTCGTGCGAAACGACAGCAAGGTCGGCGTCCAGTAGTGAATCCACGTGACCCGCTCGTTTGTCCATTTGTCGGTTGCGTCCGGGTCCGTGGGTCTCGTTTCGGGCTCTGCGATGGTAATCATGTCGCGTCTCCTCACAATACCGCCCAGCGGCCCCTGTCGGGCGGCGTCGCTGCCGTGCCACCGTGCCTCGCGCATCTGCGCTGGATGAGGGTCGAGCCGGGCCTGACGATGCACACTCAAGGTGTGCATGGAATGTGGCTTTATCGTAAAGCGCTGCTGGCAATAAAGCAATATTCTACATGCAGCTTTAAGAATGCAAGGCCGCCGAGCTTGCAGCCGTGTCGTTATGGAGACGGATCGGGTGCGGCAGATTGCTGGCGTGTGCGGGTGCTCAGCGCCGGTTCATCCGCAACGCGGATGCCATGCAACTGTGGCTGGTGTCAGGCTTGCAGGAAAAAGTGGGAGAGAAACGAAAGGCGAGCAGGTGTTTGCTCGCCTGACTGTCGGTGCGGACCAACTGGGGTCACCCCGGGCTATTTGCCCCTGGAAATCCCGAACAGGCCAAGCACGCCTTCGAACGCCTGCGCGCTGGCTTTGGGATCGTAGCGATCCAGCAGCTTCTGCTGACTGGCCAGGTTCTGAGGCGGCGTTGCATCAAGTATTGCCCTGCGCTCGAGCAAGATGGCCTGGTGCATCTGCTCGGTGACGAATGCAAAAGCAATGGGCTGAAAAAGCCCGTCGCCACGCGGCAAATGAAATCGCGGATTGGCTGGAAGAATGTTTTCGTTTGTATGGCTCTTCATGGCGCCTTGATGTTGTTTGTCCCGTACATGTTTTTATCCCTGCCGGATTTTAATTGCCTTGATGCAGGTCACGTTTCACGTAATTATAAATATTATGTATCCGCCATCCAAGTTCGAGTTGTGCGCGCGGGATGCTTATCGTATTCAAACAGGCCCGTTCCGGCCTGTGCTGCCTCACGGCAGTCGCATTGCCCCAACCTGCACTGACCGCTCCTGACACGAGCGTGCATCGGTTTCATCCCCCTTGCGCGCCCATTTGACGCCTTAACGGATGCGAAGGGGGATTCTGTCCTGACCACGACTGCACTGCGGCCCACCATGAACGTGGGCCGCAGTGCAGCACCGCGAGGCGGTTTCGCGGCGTACTCAGCCGTCCAGGCTGATACGCCGAAAATCGCCGAGTATGCGTTGCAGATGCACGAGGAAGCGCGCGGCGAGCACCCCGTCGACGACGCGGTGGTCCCATGACAGGCACAGGGGCAGGATCAGGCGCGGCACGAACTGTTTGCCGTCCCAGACCGGTTTCATCTGCGCACGCGTGACGCCGAGAATCGCGACTTCGGGGGCGTTGATGATTGGCGTGAATCCGGTCCCGCCGATGCCGCCGAGGCTCGATACGGTGAAGCATCCGCCCGACATGTCTGCGGGGCCGAGCTTGCCGTCGCGAGCCTTTTTCGCAAGCGCGGCAGCCTCTGCCGCGATGTCGTGGAGGCCCTTGCGGTCGGCGTCGCGGATCACCGGCACGACGAGGCCGTTGGGCGTATCGGCCGCGAAGGCGATATGGAAGTAGCGCTTGTAGACGAGGTTCTCGCCGTCGAGGCTGGCATTGAACTCGGGGAATGCCTTCAGGGCCGAAACGCAGGCCTTGATCAGGAAGGCGAGCATGGTGAGCTTCTTGCCGCTTTTTTCGTTTTCCGAGTTGAGGGCGATGCGGAAGGCCTCGAGGTCGGTGATGTCGGCCTCGTCGAAGTTGGTCACGTGAGGGATGACGATGGCGTTGCGCGACAGGTTGGCGCCCGAGATCTTCTTGATGCGCGACAGCGGCATCGATTCCACGGGGCCGAACTTCGCGAAATCGACCTTGGGCCAGGGCAGCAGGTCGAGCCCACTGCCTGCGCTGGCGGCTGCCGGTGTCTTGCCCGGCACGATGCCGGACTGCATCGAGGCCTTGATGTGAGCGCTCACATCTTCCCGCGTGATCCGGCCGTTGCGCCCGCTGGGGCGCACTGTTGCGAGGTCGACGCCAAGCTCGCGCGCGTAGTGACGAACCGAGGGGCTGGCGTGCACCTTGCCGCCCGCCGGAAGGGGCGGCGCGGGCACGGCGGCCGGGGCTGATGACGAGACCGGCACGGCTGGCGCGGACGGAGAGGACGCGGACTGCGCTGCGACCACGGGCGCTGGCGCGGCGGGCGTGCTCGCCGGTTCTGTGGGGGCGTCCGTTTGCGCGGGCGCGGCGGCTGCGTCAGCGGAGGCGTCCATCGTGATCAGCAGGCTGCCTTTGGACAGGCGGTCGCCCACCTTCACCCGCACTTCGCGCACGATGCCGGTGTGCGGAGACGGCACGTCCATCGTGGCCTTGTCCGACTCCAGGGTGACGATGGGTTCGTCGGCCCTGATCGAATCGCCAGCTTGCACCAGCACCTCGATCACCGGCACGTCGTTGTAGTCGCCGATGTCCGGGACAAATATTTCCAGGGCTTGGGTCATAACGGTTTCCTGATGTCGAATTGCGGCTTAGTAGCCGAGCGGGCTGGGTTTGTCGGCGTCGATGCCAAGGCGCTCGAGCAGCCCCTTCAGGCTGTCCGCGGGCAGGGCGCCTTCGGCGACCAGGCTCTGGACCGTGGCGAGGGCGATGTAGCGTGCATCGATTTCGAAGAAGTCGCGCAGGGCCACCCGGGTGTCCGAGCGACCGAAACCGTCGGTGCCGAGCACGGTGTAGCGGCCAGGAACCCAGTTGCGAACCAGGTCGGCATAGCTGCGAACGAAGTCGGTGGCAGCCACCACCGGGCCACCACCGGCGAGCTGGGTCGTGACCCAGGGTTCGCGCGGTGTTGCCTCGGGGTGCAGCAGGTTCCAGCGGTCGCAGTCGATGCCGTCCTTGCGCAGTTCGCCAAAGCTGGTTGCACTCCACACGTCGGTGGCGATGCCGAATTCCTGCTCGAGGAGATCGGACGCAGCGATGACCTGACGCAGGATGCTGCCGCTGCCAATGAGCTGGGCACGCGGCCGGTCGTCGGCCGCGCTGCCGCGCAGACGGTAGAGGCCGCGACGGATGCCTTCTTCGGCACCGACCGGCATGGCCGGCTGGGGATAGTTTTCGTTGTACAGGGTGATGTAGTAGAAGCCGTTGTCGGCCTCGCTCATCATCTTGCGCACGCCGTCTTCGACGATCACCGCCACCTCGTAGCCGTAGGCCGGATCGTAGGCGCGGCAGGTCGGAATCGTTGCCGCGTAGATGTGGCTCTGGCCGTCCTCGTGCTGCAGGCCTTCGCCCGACAGCGTGGTGCGCCCGGCGGTGGCGCCGAGCAGGAAGCCACGCGCCTGCGAATCGGCTGCGTTCCAGATCAGGTCGGCGACGCGCTGGAAGCCGAACATCGAGTAGAAGATGTAGAACGGCAGCATCGGCTCTTTGCTGTGCGAGTAGGCCGTGCCGGCAGCGATCCAGGAGGCCATCGAGCCCGCTTCGGAGATGCCTTCCTCCAGGATCTGGCCCTTGACGTCCTCACGGTAGAACGCGAGCTGATCGCTGTCCTGCGGCGTGTACTGCTGCCCCCAGGGCGAGTAGATGCCGAACTGGCGGAACATGTCCTGCATGCCGAAGGTGCGGGCCTCGTCGGCGACCACCGGCACGATGCGCGGGCCGAGTTGGCTGTCGCGCATCAGCTTGTTGAGCAGGCGCACCAGCGTCATCGTGGTGGAGATTTCACGCTCGCCCGAGTCCGCATGGAAAGGAACGTAGATGTCGGGTTGTGACAGGGCGACCGGCTGCGCCTCCCGGCTGCGCGAAGGCACGTAGCCGCCGAGCGCGGCACGGCGCGCCTGCAGGTACTTCACCTCGGGGCTGTTCTCGCCCGGATGGAAGTAGCGCAGCTCGTCGAGGTCCTGGTCGGACAGCGGCAGCCCGAAGCGCTCGCGGAAGCGTTCGAGGTCGGCGCGGGCGAGCTTCTTGGTCTGGTGCGAGGTATTGGCGCCCTGACCTGAGGCACCCATGCCGTAGCCCTTGGTGGTCTGCGCAAGAATCACCGTCGGCTGGCCGCGATGGGCCACGGCTGCGGCGTAGGCAGCGTAGACCTTGCTGGGGTCGTGACCGCCGCGCTTGAGCGCGTCAATCTCGTGGTCGGACATGTTCGCGACCAGCGCTGCCAGCTCCGGATAGCGCGAGAAGAAATGCTCGCGGTTGTAGTGACCGTCGGTGGCGGAGAGCTTCTGGAACTCGCCATCCACGGCTTCGGCCATGCGCTTCAGAATCCAGCCCTCGCGGTCGCGGGCAAAGAGCACATCCCAGTTGCTGCCCCACAGGCACTTGATGACGTTCCAACCGGCGCCGGCGAACAGCGTTTCGAGTTCCTGCACCACGTTGCCATTGCCGCGCACCGGGCCGTCGAGGCGCTGCAGGTTGCAGTTGACCACCAGCACCATGTTGTCGAGCTGCTCGCGTGCGGCCAGCGAAATGCCGGCCAGCGACTCGGGCTCGTCCATCTCGCCATCGCCGACGAAGGCCCACACCCTGCGATCGCTCGGCGCGGCAATGCCGCGGTGTTCCTGGTAGCGCTGGAAGCGCGCCTGGTAGATCGCGCTGATCAGGCCAAGACCCATCGAGCCGGTCGGGAACTGCCAGAAATCAGGCATCAGCGTCGGGTGCGGATAGGACGACAGGCCACGGCCGATGCCGCCTGAGACTTCGCGACGGAAATGTTCGAGGCGGTCCTCGGACAGGCGCCCTTCGAGGAAGGCGCGTGCATACACACCCGGTGAGGCGTGCGCCTGAAAATAGACCAGATCGCCCGGATGGGTGTCGGTGCGGCCGCGGAAGAAGTGGTTGAAGCCGACCTCGAACAGATCCGCGATCGAAGCATAGGTCGCGATATGGCCGCCAAGCTCGGCATGCGCCTTGTTGGCGCGCGACACCATGGCCAGCGCATTCCAGCGGTGGATGGCCGTGATCCGGGCTTCCATGTCGATGTCGCCGGGGTAGGGCGGCTGCGCATCGACGCCGATGGTGTTGCGGTACGGCGTGGTGTGCCGGGTGTGGAAGCGTCCACCCGCGCGGCGGCCGGATTCGATCAGGCGATCAAGCAGGTATTCGGCGCGACCGAGTCCATCGCGTTCGACCACTTCAGCGAGGCTGTCGAGCCAGTCCTGGGTCTCATCGGCATCGGCGTCGGGACCGAAGGTCTTGTTCGTGGGCGACGGGTGGTGTGTCATGGGCGCGCTTCCTTTGGTGTTAACTCGGGCATCGCGATGCGGGGCTGGCCGTTTGCGCGATCGTTGATGAAATGCAGTTTAGGGGGGGTGGGATAGCGGCGCGAATGACCTAGGACACTGTCTTCAGTGTTCTTTGACGGGCGGTGGCAGTGGCTGTGGACTGCCCGGGTACAGCGTGCCGGGATCGGCGTGGCGCAGCGCGTGCTGCGCCCGGGCCTTGCCCGGAAGGTCGCGTGTGCGCCTGCACGGAAAAGGGGGCGCCGTGGCGCCCCCTTCGGAATGACTGACTGCTGCCTTACTTCCTGCGCATTGGCGGCAGGTCGGTACAGCTGCCGTGGGCCACTTCCGCTGCCATGCCTATCGTCTCGCCCAGGGTCGGGTGCGGGTGGATGGTCTTGCCGATATCGACGGCGTCCGCGCCCATCTCGATGGCGAGACAGACTTCACCGATCATGTCGCCGGCCGAGGGGCCGACGATGGTGCCGCCGATCACACGGTGCGTGTCCGCATCGAAGATCAGCTTGGTGAAGCCGTAGTCGGCGCCGTTTGCGATCGCCCGTCCCGAGGCCGCCCACGGGAATCTGGCGGTCTCGACCTTCCTGCCCTCGGCCTTGGCCTGAGCTTCGGTGTAGCCGACCCAGGCCACTTCCGGGTGGGTGTAGGCCACGCCCGGGATCACCGCGGCATCGAATGACGATTTCTGGCCCGCGGCCACTTCGGCGGCCACGTGTGCCTCGTGCACCGCCTTGTGGGCGAGCATCGGCTGTCCGACGATATCGCCGATGGCGAAGATGTGCGGCACGTTGGTGCGCATCTGTGCATCGACCGGAATGAAGCCGCGCTCACCGACGATCACTCCCGCCTTGTCGGCACCGATCCTGTTGCCGTTGGGCGCTCGCCCGGCTGACTGCAGGATCATGTCGTAGCGCTGCGGGCCTTGCGGTGCGCTATCACCCTCGAAGCTCACGTACAGGCCATCCTCCCTGGCCTCGACCGCCACCGTCCGGGTCTTGAGCATGACCGCGTCGAAACGCTGGGCGTTCTGCTTCTCCCACACCTTGACCGCGTCACGGTCCGGCCCCTGCATCAGGCCATCGAGCATCTCGACCACGTCGATCCGGGCGCCGAGCGAAGAATAGACCGTCGCCATCTCCAGCCCGATGATGCCGCCGCCGATGACCAGCATCTTCTTCGGCACGAAGCGCAGTTCGAGCGCACCGGTCGAGTCGACGATGCGCGGATCCTCCGGAATGAAAGGCAGGTGCACTGCCGACGATCCGGCTGCGATGATGCACTGCCTGAAGCGGATGACCTTCTTCTCGCCGGTTTTCTCCTGACCGTCGCCGGTGGTGAGTTCCACTTCCACGTGGTTGGGGTCGAGGAAGTGCCCATAGCCGCGCACGGTCTCGACCTTGCGGGCCTTGGCCATGCCTGCGAGGCCGCCCGTGAGCTTGCCGATCACGCCGTCCTTGTGCTTTCGAAGCGCATCCACATCGACTACGGGCTTGGCGAAGCTGACCCCCGTGCTGCCCAAATGCCCGGCCTCGTCCATCACCTCGGCGACATGCAGCAAGGCCTTGGAGGGGATGCAGCCGACGTTCAGGCATACCCCGCCGAGCGTCGCATAACGTTCCACGATCACCGTCCTGAGGCCGAGGTCGGCGGCGCGGAAGGCGCCCGAGTAGCCGCCGGGGCCGGCGCCGAGCACCAGCATGTCGCACTCGATGTCTGCGGCGCCAGCATGGCTTGCCGCTGCCGCTGCCGCTGCCGCTGCCGCTGCCGCTGCCGCTGTGTCTGGCGCAGCTGCCGCGGCAGCCGCCTCGACCGTGATCAGCACGCTGCCTTCGGCCACCTTGTCTCCGACGGCGACCCTGACTTCCCTGACCACGCCCGTCGCGCTCGAGGGCACGTCCATGGTCGCCTTGTCGGATTCCAGCGTGCAGATGGCGTCATCGACATTGATGCTGTCGCCGACCTTCACGAACAACTCGATTACCGGCACGGCATCGTAGTCGCCGATGTCGGGCACTTTCACTTCAACTGTCTGACTCATTGCAAGATCTCCATGCGGACGAACGGGCGCCGCCCGGCGTGTGGGGGAGGGTGGAAGCGCCCGCGGCGCCCGCCTGCCTTGGGGGCAGTGGGCGCCGCGGGGCTCGAAGCGATTGGGAAGGCTGTGGCTTGCGCCTCAGATCTTCGCCAGCGCCTGCTCGAGGTCGGCCAGCAGGTCGTCGCTGTTCTCGATACCGGCCGAGTAGCGGATGAGGCTCTCGGGGATGCCGGCGTTGGCACGTTCCTGCTCGGTCAGCTCGACGTGGCTGGTGGTGCGCGGCGGGCCGACGAGCGTGCCCACCGAACCCAGGCTGGCGGCCTTGTGCGCGTACTTGAGGTTTTCCAGCAGGGTCACCACGTTCTCGAAGCCGCCCTTCAGGGAGAAGCTCAGCATGCCGCCGAAGCCGCGCATCTGCTTCTTGGCGATGTCGTGGTTGAGATGCGTTTCCAGACCCGGGTAGAAGACCTGATCGACCTTCGGGTGCTGCGACAGGAAGGTGGCGACCTTCATCGCGTTTTCATTGTGGCGCGCGATGCGCAGTTCCAGCGTCTTCATGCCGCGCAGGATCATGTACGCCGACTGCGGGTGCAGGGTGGCGCCGGTGATCTCGCGATAATGGAAGATCTGGTCGATCAGTTCCTTCTTGCCCACGGCCAGTCCGCCCATGACGTCGGAGTGGCCGTTGAGGTACTTGGTGGCGCTGTAGACGACGATGTCGGCACCCAGGCTGATCGGGCGCTGGTTGATCGGGGTGGCGAAGGTGTTGTCGACGACAACGATGGCGCCGTGTTCGTGCGCCATCTTCGCCAGGCGCTCGATGTCGACGATCTTCAGCGTCGGGTTGGTCGGCGTCTCGAGGTAGAGCACCTTGCAGCCCTTTTTCATCTCGCGTTCGATGGCCTCGAAATCGCTGGTGTCGACCAGGCATACGTCGACCTTGAGGCGGGGCAGGAACTTGATGAAGATCTTGTTCGAACCGCCGTAGGTGTCCTTGATCGCGACCACGCGATCACCCGGGGCGAGCAGCGCGAACAGCGTGTTGCTGATCGCTGCCATGCCGGTGGAGAAGCTGGTGGCTTCTTCGCCGCCGTCCATGATGCGGATCTTCTCTTCGAGCGGACGCACCGTGGGGTTGGTGTTGCGCGAGTAGATGTGACCCTTCTTCTTGCCCATGCCGACCTGGTGCCATTCGTCCATGTCGTCATAGCCGAAGGTGACCGAGTTATAGACCGGCAGGCAGATGGCGCCCTCGGCGAAAAGGTGTTCTTCGCCAGCCCATACCGAGCCAGTACCTGCATTCTTGAATTCGTTCATGTTTCTTTCTCCTTGGGGGGTGTGTTTCGGGTGCGGTTGCGGATGGGTCAGGCAACGATTTCGGCGACCACCGCGAGGGTGTCGCCGCGGGTGATCAGCCCGGGGAAGTGGCGTGCAGCAAGGATGCCGCTGCGGCGCGCGCGGTACTCGACAGGGGGTTCGCCGGTGCGGGTCACGTCATGCACGCGCGCGACCACCTCGTCCTGTTCGATGCGGTCGCCGAGGTCGCGGCACATCTCGAGCAGGCCGTCGTGCAGACTGGTCACATAGCAGTCGCCGTCGGGCATGTCGAGGGTGATGGTGTCGCGATGCTCGACGCGGCCTGCGCAGATGCCGGCGTGAATCAGGAACTGGCGCACGCCACGGTCAGCGATTGCGGCGCTCCTGGCCGTCGCGCTGCCGCCGCCGCCGAGTTCGGTCGAGACGAAGACCTTGCCGGCGGATTCCGCTGCGGTGTCGAACATGCCGACGCTGTCGAGTTCGAGCAGGCGCATGGAGTAGGGCGCATTGAAGGCCTGCATTGCGGTCTCGCAGCGCGCCTGCTGGCCCTTGTCGTCGAGCACGTGGATGGCGGCGAACGGCAGGAAATCCAAGGTCTTGCCGCCGGAGTGGATGTCCAGCACGTAGTCGGCGAGCGGCAGCAGATGGCGCTGCACGTAATCGGCGATCTTCTCGGTGACCGTGCCGTCCGGCCTGCCGGGAAAGCTGCGGTTGAGGTTGCCGCGGTCGATCGGCGACGTACGCGTGCCGGCGCGGAAGGCCGGATAGTTCATGTAGGGCACGATGATCACGCGGCCACGCACGTCGTTGGCAGAGAGCGTCGCTGCGAGCTTGGTGAGTGCGATCGGGCCTTCGTATTCGTCGCCATGGTTGCCGCCGGTCAGGAGCGCAGTGGGACCGTCGCCATTGCGGACCACCGTGACCGGAATCATCACCGCGCCCCATGCGGCGTCGTCGCGCGAATAGGGCAGCTTCAGAAAGCCGTGCTGCACGCCGTCGCGCTCAAAGTCGACCGAGGCACTGATCGGGGAGGGTTTCATTGCGCTCATTCCTTGACGAAGAGTTTGCGCGGCGTGTTGCACAGGGTCTCGACGCCGGTTTCGGTGATGAGGATGCTTTCGGTGATCTCGAGGCCCCAGTCGTCTTCCCAGATGCCGGGCATGAAGTGGAAGGTCATGCCGGGGCGCAGTTCGGTGCGGTCGCCGGGTCTGAGGCTCATGGTGCGTTCGCCCCAGTCGGGCGGGTAGCTCGCGCCGATCGGGTAGCCGCAGCGGCTGTTCTTCTCGATGCCGTAGCTCTGGAGCACCTTGAAGAAGGCGTTGGCGATGTGTTCGCAGGTGTTGCCCGGGCGGGCAGCGTCGAGGCCGGCGTGGATGCCTTCGACCACGGCTTTCTCGGCCTCGATGAAGTGCTTGGGCGGGCGGCCGAGGAAGACGGTGCGCGACTGCGGGCAGTGGTAGCGGCGGTAGCAGCCGGCGATCTCGAAGAAGGTGCCGGCACCCGAGCGCATCGGGCTGTCGTCCCAGGTCAGGTGCGGTGCGGCGGCGTCGGCCCCGGTGGGCAGCAGCGGCACGATGGCCGGGTAGTCGCCGCCGTGACCGTCAGCGCCTTCGATGCCGGCGGCGTAGATGCGGGCGACAAGCTCGTTCTTGCGCATGCCGGGCTCGATGGTGTCGACGATGGTCTGGTGCATGCGCTCGACGATCTTCGCGGCGATGCGCATGTATTCGATCTCGCGCGGCGATTTCACGGCGCGCTGCCAGTTCACCAGTGCGGTGGCGTCGACAAGGCTGGCCTGCGGCAGGTTCTTCGCCAGCGACAGGTAGGCGGCGGCGGAGAAGTAGTAGTTGTCGAGCTCGACCCCGATGCGCTTGCCGGCCCAGCCGCGCGCGGCGATGAGCTCGCTGGCGAGGTAGTCCATCGGGTGGCGTTCGGTCGACTGCACGTACTGGTCGGGGTAGCGCACGATGTCCGCGGCCGACATATAGACGGTGCGGTCGGCGCCGTTACCGTCCATGCCACGGCCGAACCACACCGGGTCGCCCTCAGGGCCGACGATCACGCACTGGTGCACATAGAAGGACCAGCCGTCGTAACCGGTGAGCCAGTACATGTTGGTCGGGTCGGTGACGATCAGCACCTCGATGCCGCGTGCCTCCATCGCGGCGCGGGTCTTGGCGAGACGAGCCGTGTATTCGGCGCGCTCAAAAGGCAGGTTTACGTCTTGTGGCATGGGTTTCTCCTTTTCCTGGTCGCAGCGGGGTCTCCCGCGCTCATTCCTTGACGATGAGTTGTCGTGGCGTGTTGCACAGGGTCTCGACGCCGGTTTCGGTGATGAGGATGCTTTCGGTGATCTCGAGGCCCCAGTCGTCTTCCCAGATGCCGGGCATGAAGTGGAAGGTCATGCCGGGGCGCAGTTCGGTGCGGTCGCCGGGTCTGAGGCTCATGGTGCGTTCGCCCCAGTCGGGCGGGTAGCTCGCGCCGATCGGGTAGCCGCAGCGGCTGTTCTTCTCGATGCCGTAGCGCTGGAGCACCTTGAAGAAGGCGTTGGCGATGTGTTCGCAGGTGTTGCCCGGGCGGGCAGCGTCGAGACCGGCGTGGATGCCTTCGACCACGGCTTTCTCGGCCTCGATGAAGTGCTTGGGCGGGCGGCCGAGGAAGACGGTGCGCGACTGCGGGCAGTGGTAGCGGCGGTAGCAGCCGGCGATCTCGAAGAAGGTGCCGGCACCCGAGCGCATCGGGCTGTCGTCCCAGGTCAGGTGCGGTGCGGCGGCGTCGGCCCCGGTGGGCAGCAGCGGCACGATGGCCGGGTAGTCGCCGCCGTGGCCGTCAGCGCCTTCGATGCCGGCGGCGTAGATGCGGGCGACAAGCTCGTTCTTGCGCATGCCGGGCTCGATGGTGTCGACGATGGTCTGGTGCATGCGCTCGACGATTTTCGCGGCGATGCGCATGTATTCGATCTCGCGCGGCGACTTCACGGCGCGCTGCCAGTTCACCAGCGCGGTGGCGTCGACAAGGCTGGCCTGCGGCAGGTTCTTCGCGAGCGACAGGTAGGCGGCAGCGGAGAAGTAGTAGTTGTCGAGCTCGACTCCGATGCGCTTGCCGGCCCAGCCGCGCGCGGCGATGAGCTCGCTGGCGAGGTAGTCCATCGGGTGGCGCTCGGGTGACTGCACGTAGTGGTCCGGGTAGCCGACGATGTTGGCTTCGGCGATCCAGGCGGTGCGGCGCGCGCCGTTGGCATCCTGCCCGCGACCGAACCACACCGGCTCGCCCTCGGGGCCGACGATCACGCACTGGTGCACATAGAAGGACCAGCCGTCGTAACCGGTGAGCCAGTTCATGTTGGTCGGGTCGGTGACGATCAGCACCTCGATGCCGCGTGCATCCATCGCGGCACGGGTCCTGGCGAGACGGCTGGCGTACTCGGTGCGTTCGAAAGGCAGGTTGATGTGGTCGGGCATGGGCGCTCTCCGGTCTCGCGCGGTATCAGGATTCGAATGCGGTGCCATACCCGCCGGCGACGGCCCGCGAGAAGGCCAGGGTCGCAATGGCGGTGTCCTGGGCGCCGGTGCCGGTGAGGTCGCAGATCGTCACTTCGTCGCGCTGCGTGCGGCCCGGCGTCTGCCCGGCGATGATCTGACCAAGCTCGGGAAAGTGCGCGTCAGCGGCGACGACGCCGGCCTCGATGGCGTGATGCAGTTCGCCGAGCACGCGCACCTGGGCGAGGCGGTCAGCGACATAGCGTGCTGCGGTCAGCGCGGCGGGGGCGATCTCGTTCTTGTGTTCGGCATCCGACCCCATCGCGGTGATGTGCAGACCGGGGTGCAGGTGGCGTGCCTCGATCAGCGGCGCATGGCTGGGCGTCGTCGTGATCGCCACGTCGGCGCCGTCGAGCGCTGCGTCGATGTTTTCGCAGGCGCTCACCGGGAAGCCCAGCGCGTGCGTCATCTCTTCGGCGAAACGCTGTGCGGCCTCGGCGCGCGGTGCCCACACCGTGGCCGATGTGATTCCGCGTACCAGGGTCAGCGCCTTCAGCTGCAGTCGCGCCTGCTCGCCGGCGCCGATCACGGCGGCACGGCGTGCATCCTCGCGTGACAGCCAGCGGGCGGCGACAGCGCCTGCGGATGCGGTGCGGACCGCGGTCAGGTAGCCGTTGTCGAGCAGAAGCGCCTCGGGCACGCCGGTGCGGGCTGAGAGCAGCACCATCAAGCCATTGAGGCTGGGCAGGCCAAGCCTGGGGTTGTCGAAGAAGCCCGGACTCATCTTGATCGCGAAGCTGTCGAGGCCCGGCAGGTAGGCGGTCTTTACATCGACTTCGCCGTTGTGCGCCTCGATGTCGAGCCGCAGGATCGGCGGCATGACGACCTTCTCGGTGGCGAGCAGGCGGAACGCGTTTTCGATGCAGTCGACTGCGGCCGCGTCGAGTGTGACGCAGGCGCGCAGATCGGATTCGCTCAGCAGAATGACTTTCGACATGCAGCCCTCTTTGGTCCGGATAAGCCCGGCCGGTGCGCCGGGGATTGAGGTCCAGTGTAGGAGGGCGAATCGGGGGTTCTGCGTGTCCTAGTGCAATGCGCAAAATATTCTGCCATTGCTGCAGGCGCGTTGCGGCGCCGGGGCTGGCGAGGCGTGCGCCCCGACCGCCCGGCGGACGTTCACAGGTAGTGGTGCACCTGCGGATACTGGCGGAAAATGTCTGCTGTTGTCGCCAGCGCACCGTTGATCCGGACGTCACTGTCGTCCGCTCCAAGGCAGATGCGAATGGCGTTCGGACGCGGTGTGCCGAGGGTCAGGAAAGGGTCGGGCGATGTGACCGCGACGAGGTGATGGCGCAACTGTTCTACCAGGCTGTCGAGCTGCCAGTGCTTCGGCACCCCCACCCATGCGGACAATGCTGCGGGGTGATTCGACAGGGTAAATTCGCCGAGATGCTCTTCGACCATCCGGTGGCGCAGCGCAAGGTGCTCGCGCTGCAAGGCGACCAGCCGGGACGCGGTGCCGTCTGCGATCCAGCGTGTCGCGACCTCGGCGAGCAAGGGGGTCGCCATCCAGCAGTTGACGCGCAGAATGCTCTCGACACGCAGTGCGAGACGCCGTGGCATCCTGAGGTAGCCGGTGCGAAGTCCCGTCAGTACGGACTTCGTGAAGCTCGTCAGATAGAAGCCCAGTTCCGGAATATGACTGGTTATGGGGGGCGGGCGCTGGGTGAGCAATGGCCCGAACACGTCGTCCTCGATCACGTACACGCCGTAACGCTCTGCGATACGGGCGATTGCACGCCGACGCGAGTCTGACATCAGGGCGCCGGTGGGGTTGTTCAGGTTCGGCGTGCACACCAGTGCGGTGATCCGCTCATTGGCGCACATGTCTTCGAAATGGTCGGGCTGGATACCGTACTCGTCGGAGTCCAGCCCCTTGAGGGTGAAGCCCAGCACCTGTGCCGAACCGATCACGCCATGGTCGGTGATGCTGTCGGTGAGAACGGTGTCGCCGGGGCTCACCAGTGAGGCGAGGGCGAGGAACTGCGCATGCGAGGCGCCGTTCGTGATCAGCAGCGTTTCAATCGAAGCCTCGACCCCCAGCCCCGCGACCCACTCGACGCCCGCTGCGCGGTGGTGCTCGAACCCGGCGATCGGCCGGCAGGCGCGCATCCACGGCTGTTCCGGCTGGGCTGCGAGGGCTGCACACGCCTCCCGCCACGCATCTTCGTGCGCGTCGGTGTACACCATGCGGGCAATGGAAAAGTCGATCAATGAACGTTCGGCACGATCGAGCATGTAGCTCGCGACCTTCTCGGTGACGCGTTTTGCGACAAAACTTCCGCGCCCGACCTCACATCGGATCACGCCCGTCTGCTCGAGCTCCTTGTAGGTGTTGGTGACCGTCTGCACGCTGATGCCGAGCTTGTGGCCGACTTCGCGTTGCGGTGGCAGGCGGGTGCCCTCGGGCAGCGCGCCGCTCTCGATGTCGGCGGCAATCGCCTGCACGAGGATCTTGTACTTCGACTCCCCGCCGCGCGCTGCGTCCAGCGCCTTTCGCCATTGCTCCATCATGGAATGCTCCTCCCTCAGCCCTGCGCCCGATGGCCGTTCGGGGCAGGCGTGGTAACTGGCTTACGTGGCGTCGTCATCAAGCTGTTCGCAGATGAGCTTCCGATGCAGCGCCATGTCGATGTTCTGCCCGCTGGCGACGACAACAGTGGTGCCAGTGTTGGCGACGCACCCGCTCAGCAATGCCGCGATGCCGACGGCTCCGCTGCCTTCGAGGATGAGCCGCTCCTCGCGATAGGCATGCCTGATCGCGTGCGCGATCGCTTCTTCAGAGACTAGCACTGTCTCATCGACAAGTTCCTGGGCCATGCGGAAGGTGTGGCGATTGTCCAGGCCGATGCCGCCACCCAGTGAATCGGCAAGTGTCTCCAGTTCTTCGACCTGCACCGGCCGGCCGGCGGCGAGGCTGGCGTGCATTGCACAACCCCGTTCCATGGTGACGCCGATGACCCGGATGTTGCGCGACGCGCTCTTCATTGCGAGCGCAACGCCGGCGATCAGCCCGCCGCCCGACAGGGGGACGAGCACGGTGTCGACACTCGGCAGGTCGTCGAGGATCTCGAGGCCGGTCGTACCCTGGCCGGCGATCACGTCGGGGTGGTCGAAGGGCGGCAGCAGGGTGAGTCCCTCGGCGGCGATGAGGCGTGCCACTTCCTGCTCGGCCTCGTCCTGGCTCGCGCCGGTGATATGCACCTCGGCGCCGAGCGCGCGGATCGCCTCAACCTTGTTCGACGGCACCAGGCGCGACATGCAGATCACGGCGCGTACGCCCAGTTGCCTTGCTGCATATGCGAGCGCGCGGCCGTGGTTTCCGGTGGAGACGCCGATCACGCCGCGCGCGCGTGCTGCATCGTCGAGCGCGAGCAGCGCATTTGTCGCCCCGCGCAGTTTGAAGCTGCCGGTGGTCTGGCGGCATTCGAGCTTCAGATGCACCGGCGTGCCAAGCCTGCAGGACAGGCTATCGGAGGCCACGAGCGGGGTGTGCAGCACATGGCTGCGGATGCGGTGGCGGGCGCGGTAGAGGGCTATCAGTCGGATGTCCTGGGTCATTGCGGTGCGCGCTCCTCTAGGGTGTCGAACAGCCGGCCGGGGGCGGCAGGTGCGGTGAGGCCGATGAGGTCCAGCGTGTGCCAAACGATCGCCTGGTTGCTGGTGACCACTGGCCGGTCGAGTGCGGTCTCGAGCGCTTCGACGGCGAGGCTCGAACGCAGCGCAGTGCACGAGATGAACAGCGCATCGGCCTCGGGGGCCATCGCACGGATTCCCGCCTCCACGATCGTTTCCGGCGGGATCGCAGTCATTGCGTAGTCGTCGTCCATGTCGAGGCCCGACACATTCAGCACGTCCAGCCCGCGGCTTGCGTAGTAGTCGCCAAGCGCGCGGTTCACGTCCGCACGGTAGGGGGTCAGGATCGAGACGCGGCGTGCGCCGAGCCGCGCCAGCGCCGCGAGGCTCGCCGTGACCGGCGTGGTCTGGTGGTGCGATGGCTTGGCACGGCCGAGCAGCGCGAGTGTCTCGGCCTCACCCAGCGCAATGGTGCCCGAGGTGCAGCCGTATGCGACGACGTCGAGCGTGAGCCCCGGCAGCAGATCGCGTCCGGCGCGCGGCAGATCGTCGGCGACCTCGCGCAGCGCTTCCAGTGTCATCGGGTTCGCGTGCTTGACGCGGTTGCAGTACAGCCCGATATCGGCGGGCAACATGCGGCGCAGGTCGGCCTCACTGTTGAGATCGGTGGCCAGTCCAAGCAGGCCGACCCGGGCACGCTCGACAGCGGGTGCATGTGCGGCGGTATGAAGAATGTCGATACGCAAGGGGTTCTCCGGTCAGCGATAGGCGAGTGTGGGCAGGGTCAGCGCGATCTCGGGGATGAAGATCAGCAGCAGCGACGCGAACAGCAGTATTGCGATGAACGGCGGCGTGCCGCGGATCACTTCCATATAGGGTTTGCGGAAGATTGCGCAGGCCGTGAAGATGTCGCAGCCGAAGGGCGGGGTGCACGAACCGATGGCCATCTGCATGGTGATGATGGTGCCGACGAGCACGGGGTCGATGCCGGCTGAATGCACCAGCGGCATGAAGATCGGCGTCATGATCAGGGTGACGACAATCGGATCGACGAACATGCAGCCAATGAAGAACGCGACCGAGATGGCGAACAGGATGGTGTAGGGTCCGGCCTCGGCAAGCCCGAGCGCGGCGATCATCTGCTGCGGGATCTGGGCAAAGGAGATGATCCACGAGAAGGCCGCACCGGTACCGACGAGGATGAACACGATGCCGGTGATGAGCCCCGTCGAATAGGCGATGCTCGGAATGTCCGAGAGCTTTACCGCGCGGTAGATGAATACTTCCAGCACAAAGGCGTAGAGCACTGCGATCGCTGCGACCTCGGTCGGGCTGAAAAAGCCGCCGTAGAGGCCGCCAACAATCAGCACCGGGAAGAAGGTCGCGAGCGCGGCCTTGCGCATCGCCCGCAGGCGCTCGCCCCAGCTTGAGCGGGGCAGCAGCGGAATGTCCTTCTTCCATGCGTACCACACCGAAAACACGGTAAACAGCGCGAGAATCAGCAGTCCGGGGCCGATGCCGGCAAGGAAGAGTTCGGCGATCGACACCTTGCCGACGATGCCGAACACGATCATGCCGATGCTGGGCGGGATCAGGAAGGCGATGTCGGAGGCGTTGATGATCAGCGCGGTCGTGAACTTGTCGTCGTAGCCGGCCTTCAGCATGCGCGGTCGCAGCGGTCCGCCGATCGCGACCACGGTTGCCTGTGTCGAGCCCGAGATCGCGCCGAACATCGTGCAGGCCACGGCTGCCGTCACCGCCAGGCCGCCACGGATATGGCCGAAGAAGGTCATCGCGAGGTCGAGCAGCCTGTTTGCGGTACGTCCGCGGGTGACGATGTCGGCCGCGAGAATGAACATCGGTACCGTGATCAGTGCCACCGGACTGATGCCGCTGATCATCTGCTGCACCATGATGTCAGTCTTGATATTGGGGAAGTATGCGAAGAAGGCCACGAAGGTCGCGACCAGCATCGGTATCATCATCGGGAAACCCGCCAGCATCATCAGGAGCATGATGAGCAGAATCGTGAGCGCCATGGTGTTGTCCTCTCAGATCGAAGGCATGTCGACTTCGTCATGCTCACGCACGCGGGGTGCGACATGGACGCTGCCGGGGGTTCGCAGATTGACCAGGGCAGTGAGCCCGAACTGCAGGGTTGCGATGCTCAGGCCCAGAGGAATCCACAACAGCGTGATCCACATCGGGAACTGCAGTGCCGGCGTGACGCGACCCATCGCCTGGGTGCGCAGGATGTAGGTTGTTGCGTACCAGGCAAGCGTCGCGAGCACGATGGCGGTGAGCGCCTGAATCGTGGCGAGCGCCCTGCGACGGTGTTCGAGGGGAAGCATGTCGGTCAGTGCGGACATGCGGATGTGGCGGCCCTGGCGGGCGGCCGCGCTGGTACCGACGAAGGTAATCAGCACGATCAGGAACTGGTTGAGTTCTTCGGAGAAGAACAGGCTGCTGTTGAAGCCGATGCGGGCTGCGACGTTACCCAGTGTATTGACTGCCATCAGGATGATGGCCCAGGCAAGGAGCTGCTTTTCCAGCACGGCCAGACCCTGGTCGATGCAACGTAGGGTTTGCAGGATCAGACCCTGCGAGGGCGCTTTGTCCATCTGTACCTCCTCTATCTGCAGGGCAGCTTCCCCGCGTAGCGTTGCGTGCATGAAAGTATTCCGCGGCAATAATCTGCCGGCCTGGCCGTCACAATATTTCGTTTTTCGACAGGGTCAGTCTATGTGGGAGGGGTGTGTCAAGCTAATGCACTAGCACAATATTGACATCGCACCTTTGATGTGCATGTGCACCATTCTGGGGATCGATTTTGGTGCGTGCTGAAAGTGTTCTAGTGCAATGGCAGGGGGATGTCTTCGGCGTAATCTCGAATCCGTGTCGAGTTGCCGCAGCGGCGGTGCCAGGCCCACTCAATCCACTCAGAACAGAGGACGAAACAATGGCCATCAGTCAGACCCTCAAGCAATTGTTTGCCGGTGCGGCGATCAGTCTTGCAACAGTCGGCATTGCAAGTGCCGAAGATTGGAAGTTCGCGGTCGAGGAAGGACCAGGCGATGTTCAGGCGCTGTACGCCGAGCAGTTCAAGAAACTGGTCGAGCAGCGCACCGATGGCAAGGTGAAAGTGACGATCTACACCTATGGCCAGCTCGGAAACGAGAATGATCTTACCGAGCTCACGGCGGCTGGCGCGATTCAGTTCTCGAACGCGTCGCCCGGCCATCTCGGGACCTTCGTGCCCGAAGTTCAGGTGCTGAGCCTGCCTTTCCTCCTGCCCAAGGCGGATGCGCCGAAGGCTGCCGTGCTGTCAAACAGCAAGGCACTTTATGGCTCGCTGGCAAAGGACTTCGCGGCCAAGGGACTCAAGCTCTTTACGGTCTATCCGGAAGGCGAGATGATCTGGACGACCAAGAAGGAAGTGCGGACGCCTGCCGACCTGGGTGACGTGAAGTTTCGCGTGATGACCTCACCGATCCTCATCGAGCAGTTCAAGCTGTACGGTGCGAACCCGGTCGCATTGCCGTGGGGCGAGGTCTACGGTGGTCTGCAGATGAATGTCATTCAGGCCCAGGTCAACCCGGCCTTCTTCATCGAAAGCGCCAAGTTTCACGAAGTCACCGACCATCTGATCTACGTTGGTGACGTCGAGTACACGACCACCGTGGTTGCCAACGCCGACTTCTACGAGTCGCTCTCGCCCGAGCGCAAGAAGATGCTCGCAGCGGTACGGGACGAGCTGCAGCAGTACATTCTGAAGACGGAGCGGGAGAAGAATGCTGCAGCGGTCGACAAGATGCGCAAGGACAATCCCAAGCTGAAGGTTGTCACGCTCACCGATGCCGAGCGCGAAGTGTTCCGCAAGCGCGCCGAACCGTTGGCCGAGAAGCTGGTTGGCATGGTCGGCGGCCGTACCGGTGCCATTCTGAAGGAGCTCAAGGCGGACATCGATGCAGCGGTAAAGACCATGGCTTCGCAGTAAGCAATTACCTGTGTGTTGGTGTGAGTTGTATGCACTTGCTTCCATGACGGTCGTTCGGAGTTAAACGACCGTGGAACAGTGCAGTTGTTGAATCGGGACCGGGGAAACGGCGAACGGCAACACCCGACGTCCGTTTCCCCGCTTCGGATCACGAGAGCGTCCCGGTATCTGGAACAGGCTCAATTGCTGTTGAGCCGCTACGATGTCGCTCTGCGTCGCTGTCCTGGCAACGCAAGTCTAGCGATGTTACAAGTCTCCCGTATCCGCACCGGCCATCAGCGCGGTTTCGGCCGCAGTCCATGTTGCCGCCCCGGTTTTCGAGGCTGAGGCTAACCCTTCCTTTCCTGCTCTCACGGTTCCGGTTGCGAGGTGTTCCGCCCCATTTCTGACTGCGACGATTTCGGCTGCGATCGAGACTGCGATCTCAGCAGGCGTGCGACTACCGATGTAGAGGCCAACCGGTCCGCGCAGACGTGCGACTTGTTTGGCGTCGAGGTCGAACAGGCGCAGACGCTGGCGGCGGGCTTCGTTGTTGCGGCGTGAGCCGATTGCGCCAACGTAGAAGGCGGGAGAGCGCAGCGCTTCCATCAGCGCAAGATCGTCGAGCTTGGGGTCATGGGTCAGCGCGACGATCGCGGTGCGAGCATCAGGGCGCATCGCGGTGACGACATCGTCGGGCATGTCGCGGACCAGTGAGGCGTGCGGCACCGACCACTCTGCGTACCACTCCTCACGGGGGTCGCAGACGGTGACGGCGAAGTCGAGCGCCAGCGCGATGTTCGCGAGGCAGGCCGAGAGTGCGCCAGCGCCGATTAGCAGCAGGCGGTAGCGTGGGCCGAATACTGTGGTGAGCGTCTGACCGTCGAAGGTGACTCCGTCCTGTGCAGCGGCAAGACCGAGGCTTGTGAGGCCACTGGCCAGATCCAGCCGACGGGCAACAAGTCGGCTGCTGCGCAGCGCATCCAGCAAGTCTGTGAGTGCGTCCGGTGTGGCCAGCGGCTCGAGTACCAGTTCCATCGTGCCGCCACAAGGCAGGCCGAAGCGGCGAGCCTCCTCGGCGCCGACACCGTAGCGCACCATTTGTGGCTTGCCCAGTGGCCCCTCTCTACGCATTCGGTCGATGAGATCGTCTTCGATGCACCCGCCGGACACCGAGCCGGTCACGTGACCATCGTCCCGCAGCGCAAGCAGCGAGCCAGGCGGACGCGGCGAGGAGCCCCACGTGCGAACCACGGTGACGAGGGTGACGCGATGGCTGCGTCCGAGCCAGGAATGGGCACGTTCGAGGACGTCGATATCGAGGTTATCCACGCTGTTCGTCTCCGTTGCAAGTGAGGAATGTCGTTGCGGCGACGAAAGGGCCGGGGTCCGCGGTGAACACTCCGCGGCCAAGCAATCCGTTGCGACCGTTGACGTCGAGCATCGCAATCAGTGCGCGTGCTGGGTGAGCTACATCGATGCGTGCACTGTCGAGCATGGCACTGAAGGGGCCGACCCCAGCTATTCGGGCGTAAAGTTGATCGGATGTTGTTGCCCAGTCCGGTGGCAGATAAGGGGCAAAGGCGGTACGCAGCTGCTCGTTGGCGGTGGTGAGGGCATGGGCGCCGAAACCGGAAGCATCTATCGCACCGCTATCGCCGATCATTGCAGCTACGCTTGTATCGGTTGAGGGGTTGAGGAAAGGACCACGCGGCGCGGTGGCGGGCGCCGTCCACCAGCGGGTCGGGCAGCCGGCGATGCGGATACCGCAGTCGAGGCCATTCCCGCCGAAGCCTACCACCAGGGTTGAGTCCGCATTGCGGCCGTCGGCAGCGGCGATGTCCAATGCGAGATGGCAGGCGGCCATCCAAAGGGTGAGGAAGAAAAGGGGCGTTGCGGCCAGAGTGGCTTCGATCTTCTCTCCTTCGGGCAGGCTGACCAGGCGTGGTGCGAGGTGCGCGTGCAGGGCTGCACTGGCGGCGCTGCATTGCGCATGCAACTCGTCACCTTGCTCGAGTGCGTCGGTGGCGAAAGGCCCGAGCGCTATGGGACCGGAGGCGAGCAGGCAGCCGAGCGCCGGGGCGAGCGTTTTGTCGCGCCAAGCCAGACGGGCGAGGATGGCCGGATCTCGACTGCCGAACCGAAGCTGGGGGCCGGCGCCGCTGGCAAGCAGCGACCAGGCCCGCTTGCTTGACGGCCGCGCGAGGTCGGCAACTTCCACCACGGTGCTGCGAGGTGAGATCACCGCTGCGAGCGGTGCGACTGCGCCGAAATCCTGGGCCGGCAGCAGGCGCACGCGCGCATCGTTCAACAAGGTCTCGGCCTCGGCCTCGTTGCTTGCCCAGCCCTCGTACATGCAGGCCAGAACCGCGGATGAAAGCAGTGGTGCCGGGATAGCTCTGGTATCAAGGAGCGGTGGCCCCGCGTGCAGCAGGCAGCGGTCGGGGAGGCTGAGCGCACGATCGGCACGGCCAACCGCGACCCAGCCCGGTGCGACCGCAGAGAAGCGCGCGAGCACAGCCGCGTTGGCTGCATCGCGGCTGGCGGGGGAGACAATCGACATGCTCAGATCCCCATGTAGGCGCGCCGTACCCGAGGGTCAGCAGCCAGCGTGCTGGTGCTACCCGAGAGTGATACTCGGCCTGTTTCAATCACATACCCGTTGCTTGCGAGGTCGAATGCTGTCAGCACATCCTGTTCCACCAGCACGATGGTGAGGCCGCTGCGGTTAATTTCGAGTAGGGCTTCGCCCAGCATCTCGACCGCGCGCGGGGCGAGGCCAAGCGAGAGTTCGTCCACCATAAGCAGTTGCGGGCGCGACATGATTCCGCGACCGATCGCACACATTTGCTGTTCGCCTCCAGACAGCGTGGTGGCGTCCTGCTTCTGCCGCTGCTTGAGGATAGGGAACATCGAATAGACGAACTCCAGATCGTGCTCGATATCGGCGCGGCTGTCATGGCGAAGGTAGGCGCCGAGCAGCAGGTTGTCGCGGATCGACAGACCCTTGAACAAGCGCCGGCCCTCCGGCACATGGGCGATGCCAGCGCCGAGCATGCGGTCCGGACCCGCGCCGCTGACGTCGTGGCCGGCGAATTCAATGCGTCCGGCGGTAGCTGGGACCACGCCGGAAATCGCACGAAGCAGGGTGGATTTGCCGGCGCCGTTGGATCCGACGATGCACGTAATCGCGCCGTTACGGATTTCCAGATCGACGCCCCATAGTACCTGCACGTCGCCATAGCCGGCTTCCAGACCCTGGATCCGCAGCAGCGGACGGCTGTTATCGGCTTTTCCCGCCGACATGGTGTCCACGGTTGCGAGTTCAGACATTGGCAGGCTCCTGTTGTGGGTTTTGTTCGGCGAGGCGGGCGGCGAACTTGCTGCCGAGGTAGGCTTCGATTACGTGCGGATCCTCCATGACCGCCTTTGGCTCACCTTGGCTGATCAGCTCGCCATGGTGGAGCACGAGGATGCGGGTGGACAGTGAGGTGACCACTTTCATCAGATGTTCGATCAGCAGGATGGTGATTCCGCGCGCAGCGATGGTCCGCATCAGACCCAGCGCCTTGTCGATTTCTGCGGTGTTGAGTCCGGCGTTGACCTCGTCGAGCAGCAGCAGCTTGGGCTTCATCGCCAAACTCTTGGCGAGTTCTAGGCGCTTGCGCGACGGCAGGGTCAGGGCCGTCGCGGGGCGATTGGCCTGGTCTGCAAGGCCGACGAATTCCAGATGTGTCATCGCCTCGATCTCTGCCTGCCGGCGACTGCTGGCCTGACCAGCAAACAGTGCGCCCGCAGCAACGTTCTCAAGAACACTCATCTGCGGGAAGGGCTGCACGATCTGGAAGGTGCGCGCCAACCCCCCGCGCGCGGCCTGCCAGGGGCGCTGGATGGTGACATCGCGGCCATTGAAGACGATGCGCCCCGCGCTAGGGGTGAGCACGCCAGTGATCAAGTTCACCAGCGTGGTCTTGCCCGCGCCGTTTGGGCCGATCAGGCCGACGATCTCGCCTTCGTCCAGGGTGAAGCTGACGTCCTTTGTGGCCTGAAGGCCACCGAACGATTTCGACAGATGGCTTACTTCAAGTAGATGACTCATGGGCGTGCCTCCCCTGTGTTGTTGGCTAAAGGTCTGGCAGGCGCCGATTCCGCTTTACTGAACAGACGGCGCAGGGCACGACGGTAATTCACCTTGAGGAAGCCGCCGGGCATGAACAACAGCAACAGCACAATGACGATGCCGAGGATGGCCTGGTTGTAATCGAGGAAATAGGCCCAGATGGTTTCTTCCATCAGCACGAAGGTGGCTGCACCAACGATTGGCCCATATACGGTGCCGATGCCGCCGAGCATGACCATGGCCGGTACCTTCAGCGTAAGCAGGATGGAGAAAGCGTCCGGTGGCGCAATATACGACACCCAAGAGGCGTAGATCGCTCCTACCGTGCCGCAGAACACCGCTGACAGTGTGAAGGCGATGGTCTTGTAGCGCACGACCTGAACCCCGACCATGTCGGCCGCATCCTCATTCTGCGCGATGCAACGCAGGCCGAAGCCGAGGCGTGAGCGGTCCACCTTCAGTGTCACTAACCAAACCAGCACCATGGTGGCCAGCATCGCATACAGGAATACCTTTCCGGCATAGTCGGGGCCACCCGCCAGCATCGGCACGTTTAGGCCTTCTCCGCCGCCCGTCACACTGCTCCAGAGCGAGGCGACTTGGTGCAACACTTCGATCAGTGCGATGGACCCGACGGCGAAGTAGTGTCCCTTCATGCGCAAGATGCCTGCACCGATTGCCATTGCACACACGGCGGTGACTACCGTGGCGATCAGCCACGCGAGCACCATTGGCATACCAGCGTTCTGCATGACCGCGCCGGTGTAGCTGCCCAGGCCGACGAAGGCCGCAGTGGCAAAAGATGGGTAGCCGGTGAAGCCGCCGATGAAGTTCCACGACAGCGCGAGTGCGGAGTACATTGCCACGAAGGTGGCCAAGCGCACGAAGTAGTTGTCCGCCAGGAAGGGCATGGATGCTAGCACCAGGACCCAGGCGACGAACACGGTATGGGCTGGGCGAACGCCATTACGGCGTGAAACGGCCTGTGTGTTCATTCGTACCCCCGTTTTCCGATCAGACCGGTCGGACGGACCATCAGCAGTGTCAGCATCAGCAAGGTGCCGACCAGGATCGCGTACTGGGCGCCGAGCCAGGTGCCGCTGAAGCTCTCGATCAGGCCGAGCGCTAGCCCGCCGACGAGGGCTCCAGGTACCGAGCCCAGACCGCCGATGACGCAGATGGTAAAGGCCTTGCCGAGCAGCAAGCCGGTGGTGTTGGTAGTGATCGGGAACACCATCGACAGCAGTGCGCCGCACGCCCCGGCCATCATCGCCGAGATTCCGAAGGTGATCGCGTAGACCTTGTTCACCCGGATGCCCATCAACGCAGCGGCATCGCGGTCCATGCGTACGGCCACGATGGCACGGCCGATGCGTGAAGTGCGTAGCACGTAGTAAAGGATGCCGGTCATCGCCAGCGCCAGGAGCATCGCAAGAATGCGATCCCAAGGCAGGATCACGCCACCGAGTTCAAGGCTGCCGAGATCCAGTGTGATGCGCCGAGGCGTGGCTTCAAACACAAGGTTCATTGCGTTGTACAGGATCAGGTCGAGACCAAAGGTCAGCGTCAGTGTGGTGAGTACTGGCTTTGTGACGACCCGATTGATCGCAAGGTACTGGATCATGAAGCCGGCCACGAACAGCAGTACGGCGACAACGACCAGCATCATGAAGGGGGTGACGCCGAAGAGCTGCCATCCAAAGAAGGTGAGATAGCCGCCGAGCACGATGAATGAGCCGTGCAACATGTTGATCACATTCAGCACGCCCCACACCAGCGAGAAGCCAACGGCAATACAGGCGTACAGCGCGCCCAGCATCAGCCCGTTGGCGACGATCTGCAGATAAGTTTCCATGTCCGTTCCGGGTTGGGTGAAAAGTCCCCCTGTGCCGGGGGGTAGCGCAAGGGGAGAAAGGTCAATCGAAGGCCTTCGTCAGTCGAAGGCCTTCAACTCAGCCTGCTTGATCTGGGTCGGGTAGAGCAGCACGACCTTACCGTCCTGAACCTGGATCACGGGCAGGTCGCGGCCCGCGTTCATGCCGTTGGAGCCAAACTTTATCGGACCGTAGAAGGTGGCGATGTCCAGTGTGGCGAGCGCGTCGCGTACCTTGGCCTTGTCGATTGAGCCCGCCTTCTCGATCGCCATCTGCAGTGCGACTAGCGCGGCGGCGGACGAGGCACCGACATAGTCGGGTTCAGCCTCGGCGCGTTCGACGTACTCGTCGAAGAATGCCTTGGTGCTGCCAAATACGTCCTTGGTCTCGTAGCTCGTAGCCTGATGCCACCAGGTAACGCTGGTCACGTTCTCGGCGAGCTTGCCGAGGTTGTTGCGGAACTCGGGGTAGGCCGGGCCGGTGATCATTGTGACGATGGGCGCACTGATTCGCAGGTCACTCATCTGCTTGCGAGCAAGAATCAGGTCCTTGTCATAACCAGTGATGTAAATCCAGTCTGGTTTGGCAGCGCGGATGGACGACAGCGAGGCGGAGAAGTCGAGGTTGCCGATAGGGTAGTACTCGGTGTGTACGATTTTCAGTCCGGCGCTCTTCGCGGCCTCCTCCATCGCGGTTGCCATCGATTTCGGGAACACGTCCTCGCGGCCGAGAATGGCGATGGTTTTCACGTTTGGCATTTTCTCGGTGAACACCTTGGCCATCGTTTCGACCAGGCCGGAGTTTGGCGCCAGGGTCCCAAAAAGGTATTTGTAACCCTGGTCGAATACGGACACCGACGAAGCTGACGGTGCGATCACTGGCACGCCGTAGCGTTCAGCGACGCCAGCCACTACCTTGGTGTGGCCCGAACCGAACGGCGACATCAGGAAGTCGACCTTGTCCTGGCTGATCATCTTCTCGGCCATCTGCTGCGCGCGCTGCGCATTCGACTGGTAGTCGCTCTCGATCAGTTCGACCTTCATTTTGGTCCCGCCGACGTCAATGCCGCCGGCTGCGTTCACGCGGTCGCGCCACATCGTATAGGCGATCTGCTGTTTCTTGGCTTCGTCGGCGAGGCTGCCTGTCAAAGCCAGCGGTGCACCGATCTTGATAATGCTTTGAGCATAGCTGCAGGTTGTTGCCAGCGTACCGAGCGCGAGCACGGAGAGGAGGTGCTTGATCTTCATTGTCGGTGAGTCCTGTTGGGGAAAGGTTTTATTAGAGGAATAGTCAAAGGGTTACCCGGGCTGAGTGGTTTCGGCTGCTTGCTTGACTTCGCCGTCCTTGTATTCGCCCCATGCATTGCGAAGTTCGTTCATCGCGGCTGGATCGAGATCGTGTTGCGGCAGGGTTTCTGGATCCCAGTAGCCGTACCGGTCTTCACCACGGACCAGGGTTGCACGCCGTCGTCCGGTGGTTGACTGGACATGCGGAGGGATGTAGAAAAATGCGAAACCAATGCGCCGTCCAGTACTACGATTGGGCAGCGAACTGTGCACCGTGCGTTCGTGGTGCAGGGAGAACTCGCCCGCGCCCACAGGCATTTCCAACGCTTGCGATTCTTCGATATCAACGAGGGACTGACCCTTGGCGAGCATGTTGTCCGCAGAGAACGTCTCGACGTGACGTCGATCGGGGCCGAGGTGAGAACCGGGCAGGACGCGCAGACACCCGTTCTCCGTGTCCGAGTGGGTGAATCCCACCCATGCTGTCACTTCCTCGTGTGGCGTCAGTCCGAAGTAAGCGGAGTCCTGGTGCCACGACACATAGCTGTGATTGCCAGCGTTTTTGGCGAAAAGCGAGGCCCCGAAGAGCAGGATGTCCGGCCCGATGATGTCTTCCACCGCATCCAGTATCCTGGGGTGGCGGGCAAGCTCCACCAGCGCTGGATAGGCGAGGTGAGCCTTGATTTTCAGGCTTCGATTCGGATCTTCTCCGATGACGCTCTCATAGGCTTCGATCAACGCGCGATATTGACCGGCTTCTTCGGTGGAGATGGCGCGCATCGGAAAGACGTAGCCTTGCTCACGAAAATGGGTGATCTGTTCGTCGCTGAGGTGACGTGGCATGTCGAGCTTCCTTACTGTTTGATGAGTTGGAGGGTGCCCTGCTGCATCCGGCTGGGATAAAGGACAGCCGGAGAACCGTTCTGGATCTGGATGATGGGCAGTTCGCGGTTGTCGTTCATGCCGTCCTCACGAAACCGGACTCGCCCGTAGAAGGTCTCGACGTCGAGCGTGCTCAATGCCTCTCTGACTTTTGTGCGATCCAGTGTTTCTGCAGATTCGATGGCCTTTTGCAGCACGACGAGCGCGGCGGCGGATGAGGCGTGCACATAGTCTGGATCTCCTCCTGTCCTCTCGCGCACAGCAGTGGCGAACGCGGCTGTCGATCCGAAAACATCGTCACCGGTGCTCGCCTGCGACCAGTGCCACCAGGTTGCGCTGGTGATGCCTTCGGCAAGCGGGCCCAGGGCATCGACGAACTCCTTGTAGGCCGGACCCGTAATCATGGTGACGATGGGTGCGGTGATGCCCAGATCATTCATCTGCTTGCGGACAAGGATGAGATCGCCGGTGTATCCGGTGACATAGATCCAGTCAGGATGAGTTCCCTTCAGTGCAGTCAGGGCGCTGCTGTGGTCGAGCGTACCGACCGGATAGTGCTGGTCAAAAACGATCTCCAGACCTGCTGCCGCTGCTTGTTTGGCCAGTGTCGTTGCCATCACACGTGGAAAGACGTCGTCGCGTCCGAGAATGGCCACACGCTTGAGGTCGGGTTTCGCGGCGGAGAAGTGCTCGATCATGGCGTCGATCAGGCCGACCGACGGCGCCAGCGTTCCGAACAGGTTGCGGTAACCTTGGTTGTGGACAGGCTCACTCGATGAGACGGCGATGATCGGTACGCCATACCGCTCCGCAACACCTGCAACAACCTTGGCGTGACCCGAGCCGAACGGCGCGGTCATGAAATCCACCTTGTCGCGGGTGATGAGACGCTCGGCAAGCTGTTGAGCCCGGCGGTCATCTGACTGGTAGTCGTAGCTGACAAGTTCGACCGGCAGTTTGTGTTTGCCGACTTGAATGCCGCCGGCAGCATTGATTCGTTCGGACCAGAGTTCGAACGCGATCTGCTGCTTCTTACCGGCGTCGGACAAGCCGCCGGTCAATGCAAGCGGAGCGCCGATCTTGATGACTTCGGCAGCGGCGGCAAACTGGGAAAGTGCGACCATCGCGAAAGGTAGGGCCGCGGTGAGGAGCTTCTGGAATCTCATGGCGTGTACTCTCTTAAGGGTTGGGGTTGGGGGTGCTCTTGCTGGCGGTGATTTTCGTTTTCAGTGGGCGTTGTGCTTGCGCCAACGGCGAAACAGGCGTTTGGTGCGGTCTAGAAACACTCGCCACAACAGGCTGCCGGCGTCTAGCGGGGCGTTCTGTGGGGGCTTGGATTGGGTTGGCGCTAAGGGCTGCTGTGCAGCGACCACCGTATCTGCGACGGCGTCATGGGCGGTTGCTGCGGCAGCCGGTTTGGCCGGGGCCGGTGTGGCCGGCGCGTCGGCTTCCAGGCGTGCCTTCAGGTTGGCGGCGAAGGCTTCGGTCATGCGGGTGGCGAGTTCTCGAACGATGCCGCCGCGAGAGAACTGCGCAAGGCTTCCCGCAATGCTGAAATCAACTTTTACTTCGACCCGTGTGGCCTCGGCCTCTTCGTGCAGTGCGAAAGCGGCGCAGCCCTTCACCCGTGAGCCGCTCCTGCGATCGGCCCCACTGCCGGTTACCGCGCCGGAGAGGGCTGCTTCGTCCAGCGCGATCTCGCCCTTGCCGGCGAAGTTGGCCACGATGGGGCCGAGTTTGACTGTCATCTGCAACGCCAGGTCATTACCTTCCGGTGGCGCGCTCAGAGAGGCGCCGGGCAGACAGCCGACGATCGCCTCGAAGTCGTGAAAGGTTGCCCAAACGCGGTCGCGCGGAAAGGGCACGGTGAATTGCTGTTCGATTTCCATGTCAGCGCTCCGGGCTGGCGGTAAGGCGGTGTGCGTCGAGTACACGGCGGATGGCGCGAACGAGGCCGACATAGCCGGTACAGCGGCAAAGGTTGCCGGACAGTTCCAGACGGATGCGGGCGTCGTCGGCGTCAGGCAGGCGGGTGACGATGTCGCGCGCGGTGGTGAGCATTCCGGGGGTGCAGTATCCGCACTGCAGGGCGTGCTCGGCATTGAAGGCGGCGCGCAACTCGGCCATCACCGGGTCATCGTCGAAATCCTCAATGGTGCGAACCTCGGCGCCTTGGCAGGCGGTGGCGAACGTGATGCAGGAGCGTGTAGGGACGCCGTTTACCATCAGCGTGCAGGCGCCGCACACCCCCTGTTCGCAGCCGATGTTGGTACCGGTCAGCAGCTGTTGTTCGCGCAGGAAGTCGGCCAGATGGGTGCGTGGTTCGACCATGGCCCCGACCTTGCGGCCATTCACCTTCAGGGCCAAAGGCTTGGCAGGACATTGATTCATTGCTCTGGTGTCTCCTTCAATTGCGCGGCGGCGCGTTGCAGGGCTACTGCGTGGATGCGGTACTCGTAGCTGCCGGGCTCAAGTCCGGTGTCACGCAGTACAGCATCGGCCACGGATCCGGCCGGTTCTGCGAGCAGCGCGGTGGCGTCCTCGACGATGTGAGGGGGGCCGTCAAGCGCACCGATAAGGGCTCGACACAGACCATCGGCCGGGTCGACCAGGAAGCCGGCGATCGCTTCGGCGAACTCGCCGGTCTTGCGGTTGAACTTGTAGTAGCTCCAACGCGTCTGTGGCGAGCGGCGTGGCAGGCGTACCGCTGTCAGCAACTCGTCTTCTGCGAGCACGGTGGTGAATGCGCCTATGGTCCAGTCTGCGGCGGCCACCTTGCGGCTGCCGTTGGGGCCGGTGAGCAGCAGGTCGGCGCCCAGCAAGGGCATGGCGTTAATCCAGTCGGCCGCTGGGTCGGCGTGGGCGAGGCTGCCGCCGACGGTCCCGCGGTTGCGGACCGCACGGTACGCAATGCCACGGGCGACATGGGCGAGCATCCCACAGGAGGGGTCGACGATGCGGCCATCCTCTATCTCGGCATGGGTCACGCAGGCGCCGATGCTGATATGGTCGCCTTCGTCGCGACACGCGCGTAGTTCGGCAATCGCGGCCAGGTCGATCAGGGCGTCCGGTTGTGCCAAGCGTAGGTTCAGCATCGGCCCGAGTGACTGGGTGCCGCCGACCGGCTTGCTCATGCCCTGACTGGCACACAGCAGGGCGATCGCTTCCGCGCAGTTCGCAGGGCGGTGGTAATCGAATGCGGCTGATTTCATGCTGCACCTCCGTGGCCGGCTTCGGCAGCCGCGAGCGCGGCGAGAATTGCCCGTGGGGTCACTGGCAGTTGCCGGACTTCGGCTCCGAGCGGACGCAGTGCGTCGTTTACTGCGTTGGCGATCGCAGCCGGCGAACCGATCGCTCCGCTTTCTCCGATGCCCTTTTGGCCGAATTCGGTGTATGGCGCGGGGGTTTCCATGTGTTCGATGCGGATCGCGGGCACCTCGGTGGCGCCCGGCAGGATGTAGTCGGCGAGCGTCGAGGCCAGTGGCTGGCCGTCCTCGCTGTAGCGCATTTCTTCATACAGTGCGGTGCCGATGCCCTGGGCGGTGCCGCCGAAAACCTGACCGTCCACCACCATGGGGTTAATCAGCACGCCGCCGTCCTCGACTACCACGTAGTCGAGCAGTTCGACCTTGCCCAGACCCGTGTCCACCGCGACCACGACCGCGTGGCAGGCATAGCTGAAGGTGCCGGTGTCGCGTTTGGCCTGGTAGGTGGTGGCGACTTCGAGGCCGCGCGGGTCGACGTCGGGCGGCAGCAACTGCGGCTTCAGGTACCACACGTGCGCAATGTCGGTGATGCGCTTCCAGCCCTTGGCGCCGACCACCGAGTCGCCTTCCCAGCGCACGTTGGCCACGATGTCGTCGAGTAGCCAAGCGCCGATATGCAGCAGGCGCTGCTTGAGCTCCTTGCACGCAGTACCGACTGCGCTACCGGCCATGACGATGGAGCGTGAGCCCCAGGTGCCGGTGGAGTAGGGCGTGACTCCGGTATCGCCGAGCACGATGCGTACCCGGTCGGTCTCGATTCCGAGTACCTCGTGGGCGATCTGGGCGAGCGTGGTCTCCATGCCCTGGCCGTGAGAGTGCACACCGGCGCGCACTTCGAGCACGCCGTCCGGGGTCAGGCGGATCACCGCAGGTTCGCGCCCTGGTACCATCGGAATGCCCCAGCCGTGATACACCGATGTCCCGTGCGCACCCTGTTCGCAGAAGATTGCCAAGCCAACGCCGATGCGGCGGCCGTCCGGTTCGCCACGTTGCTGGCGCGCGCGCACTGCGGTGAGGTCGATCGCCGCAAGTGCGCGGCGCAGGCATTCCGGGTAGTCACCACTGTCGAAATGCTTGTTGGTGATGTTGTCGTACGGCATCTCTTCGGCGCGCACCAAGTTGCGCATGCGTACTTCCCAAGGCTCCATGCCGGCTTCGACAGCGATCGCATCCATGATGCTTTCGATCGCATAGCACACCCCGGTCCGTGCGACCCCGCGGTAGGGCAGGATGGGGGGCTTGTTCGTGGCCACTGACCAGGTACGGCAGCGGTACTTCTCCATCTTGTAGGGGCCGGGGAGGATGCTACCGACCTGTGCCGCTTCCAGACAGGCAGAGAAGGGATAGGAGGAGTAGGCGCCGGAATCGACATGGGCCTCGCAGTCGATCGCCAGCAGATTGCCGTCGTGGTCGGCATAGCCAGTGATGTCGTAGTCGTGTTCGCGGCAGTTGGCGTTGGCGGTGAGCTGTTCGCGGCGGTCTTCCAGCCAGCGCACCGGGCGCCCGAGCTTCATCGCCAGCCAAGCGACGCAGACTTCCTCAGGTAGCAGGATGCCCTTGTAGCCGAATCCGCCGCCGACATCGGGCGCGATCACACGCACTTGGCCCTCGTCCAGGCCGAGACAGCCTGCGATGCCGGTGCGGTTGATGTGCGGCATCTGCGCCGATGTGTGCACCACCAACTGGCCGAGGCGGCGGTCCCAGTGCGCGACCACGCCCCGACCTTCCATCGGAGCCATGCTCTGACGTGCGGTGCGCAGTTGCTTGCGGACCCGAATTGGCGCGCGCGCACGGATGTCGTCCAGATCGGCGTCGATGAAGGTCTCGAGATAAACGTTGTCGCCCCAATGCTCGTGTACCAGCGCGGCGGCGGGCTGGCGCGCGGCGATCATGTCGATCACCGGAGGTAGTTCCTCGAAATCGACGAACACGTTCGCGGCGATGTCTTCAGCCTCAGCCCGGGTCTCGGCGACGCACATCGCGACCATCTCGCCGACTTGACGAACCTTGCCTTCGGCCAGAACGGGTTGCGCCGAGGGCTTGAAGCCGGGCAGGGCGGAGTTGGCGACGATGGGCTTCACGCCGTTGAGGTCGGCATGGGTGAACACCGAAGCAGCGTGCTCTTCCGGCGTCTCGATCGAGATGATGCGGCCATGAGCCACCGGGCTGCGCACGAAGGCAACGTCCATCATGCCGACCATGCGGATGTTTGCAACATACTCGCCGCGTCCGCGCATGAAGCGGTCGTCTTCCTTGCGTTGGAGTGGCGCGCCGATTCCCTGTGGGGGCGCAAGAGATGATGCACTGCTCATGCGGCGGCTCCTTCGAAACGCTGCGCTACGGGCAGGATTTCCGCATCCGCGGCGAAGTATCGACCTTCGCGCAGGCAGAAGGCGGGTTGCAGCCAGCGCTCCGCGATCACTTCATTGCCTTCGTTGTCATTCAGCTTCCAGGGGCCGGCGATATCGTCCAGTACCGAGACGTCGGCGACGCGCCCGACGTGCAGGCTGCCCAGGCTGTCCTCCATGCCGATCATCCTCGCGGCATTGACGGTGACCATCGCAACCACATGATTCAGGGGCAGGCCGAGCGCGAGCATGCTGGTCATTGCCGACACCAGGCTGAAACGGGTTCGGCCGGTGAACGTATGTTCTTCTTCGTCCGGGTGGCTGTCGGGCGTCCCGGCCGGCGCGGGCACAGAGGTGTTATATCCGTGCATGTCGGCGCCGAGGGTGTCTGGCATAACGCCAGCGTCTAGCACCTGTCGTGCGACGCGGAAGCTGAAGTGCGAGCCGTGACCGACGTCCACCTTCAGGCCCCGATCAATCGATTCGCGTACAAGTGGGTGCAGAGAGCCGTCGGTTGCGGTAAAGCCGCCGGGGTGGCGGCTGAAGGGGTGGGCGAGGATGTCGCCCGGGCGCAGCATGTCGACAACCTGTTCGAAGATGCGGTCGGGGTCCACCGGCAACCCCCCGTCATCGGGCTTGGGCCACAGTTGACCGAAGTGAATGTACAGCGGCAGTTCAGCCTGGCGCGCGATTTCGGCAGACTGACGCAACACTTCCACTCCCCAGCGAGCGAAGCCGCCGATCTCAGCATGGGCCTTAAAGCCTCGTACCAGGTCGGGATTGGCCTTGGCGACCTTCACCGTTGCTGCGATATCCAGGCAGCCTGGGCGATAGAGTTCAGGGTAGTAATGACCTTCGAGCCCACCGACTAGATAGGCTGAAAGAAAGGCCAGCATACGGGTGTTTGAGCGCTCAGCCAGATAGTGGCGGAAGCCAGCGAGGGTTATGCAACTGGGACCACCTTGGTCGATCAGGGTCGTGACGCCTGAGCGTACGCCACACAGATCCGGGTTCAGGCCGAAGCGACCCGTGACGTATTGGTAGTTGTGGCCATGAGTGTCGATTAACCCGGGCAGCACCAGCTTTTCATGGCAGTCGATGATCTGCGCATCGGCGGTCTGTTCGGGGAGCATGTTGGTGCCGACGGCAGCGATGCGACCGTTTTCGATCAAAACGTCGAGCGTGCCGTCGAGGGCAGCGGACGGATCGATCACGCGTCCGCCTTTGAGCAGAGTCTTCATATTGTGGATACGCTTCGTTCGGTTAATAAGTGGTATACCACCTTTCCGTAGCGAGTTCCGTGCCAAGCAGAAGTGCGCGATGAGAACAGGCCTTAAAGGCGCGCTATGAAAGGGAGTGAGGGGTTTTCTAGCCAGAATTCAAGGTGTGTTGGGACTGCCCCAAAATGGCGATTCCGGAAGCAGGTCTGCACCAGTCCCGTGCTGATCACCACGTCAAAAAAAGGGGTATGCCTCTCTTAATCTGGTCGCCATCCGTGTGCGATAATTCTCACCATGTCGGCTCCATTCCCTTGTCTGTGGAAACCATTCAGCATGAGCGCTGTGCCCGCCCCTGAGGTACCTCAACCCGCCAAGCAGGAGGTGTTATCAGCCTCGCTACTCAATGGACGGCCTGGTTTTTTGATTCGCCGTATGCACCAGATCCACACCGCGCTCTTCCTTGAAGAGACCAGGGCGTTCAATGTCACGCCGGTGCAATACAGCTTGCTGACGGCATTACGGCAGTATGGCGAGATGGAGCAGGGGCGACTCGCGCTCGAAATCGGGCTTGAGCGCACCAGTGTCGCAGAAGTGATTCTGCGCTTGGTCGAGCGCGGTCTGATTGAGCGCAACGCTTCGCCGAAGGACAGGCGTGTGAAACGCGTCGCCCTCACGCGCAAGGGGCGTGCCCTGATACGTCGGATGCTCGAACCCGTTCAGCGCGCCCACGACCGCACCATCGAATGCCTGGCTCCGGACGAACGTGAGGTCTTTCTTGCACAATTGATCCGTCTCGTCGAGGCGAACAACGATCAAGGTGCGGTTCCCTTGCGGATGCGATGACCTAGGGTCGGCCCCCTAAGATTCGGATGGCTGACGAGTCGGCCTTTCTTGCATGCAATTGACGCGGGGCATCAACGGGGCAATGGCATGGCGAGGGGGAAGGGAGGTTCATCATGCGTAAGGACGAGTCTAACGACCCTCAGTCGTAAAGGGCGGCAAGGCCTTGGTGACTCTGGCTCAGTAACGCGATCCGCATCGGAGCTTGTGTGCAAGCTGGAACAATTTGCGGCTGGAACCTTCATTGGGTATGTTTGGCGACCAGTTGGAGGAGGAGTTCGGGCAGGTCATCTATGCGATGCAGGACGAGAGCGTCAACTGCCGCTTCGACCGGGTTTAGTGTGTGAGTGCGCGGCTGAAAACAAAAAAGCCAATCACCGTGAAGTGATTGGCTTTGATGCTGAAGCTTGGTTGCGGGGGCAGGATTTGAACCTGCGACCTTCGGGTTATGAG
>SWCC01010241.1_pt1 | contig 125651 bp, 109 predicted proteins | sample 4692971 | NCBI WGS metagenome assembly SWCC01 (sample SAMN10267277, study PRJNA491770) | bioreactor metagenome | isolation source: DHS bioreactor inoculated with subseafloor sediment | place: Japan: off Shimokita Peninsula | collected 2006-08
GGGGGGGAACCATATGTGAATGCAGTTCTCTCACTATTTAAATCATTGGCTACATAAAATAAAGTCTCATCACCAATAACTTTAGGTTCGTCAATACCTTTTGTAAAAATATCATCACCGTTTAAATCGTAAAAAGGTGCTCCATATTCACCTGGCCAATTATTATAGTTATGTTCCATCACAATTCTTTCATCACCGGGAGGTAAAGACTGCCAATCTTTTTTAAGTTTGAAAAGAGAAGCTTTTAGATTGTGCGGTTCATCAGCATTTCCATCACCAAGAATGGCCCCTGGTTTTAATCCTTGCCTATAAGTGGAACCATTAACTTTAACCATTCCTTCATGAAAACCACCCCAAACAATTCCATCAGCATAAATTGAAGTTATGGTTGCATTTTCTCCTTCAGGCCAATAGAAACCACCAGCGTTATAATCAAATGGATCACAAGAGCTCGAACCATTATTACCTACCCACATTTTGCACTCATTGCCGGCAATGTAATCAAAATACCTGTACATGCTAACGGAAAAATTAGAATAGCTTATGTCAAAAATAGAAGGATCATTAGGATCAGATACTTTTATCAAGCACTTATCAGAATTAACAATAGGAATTTCTAAAGAATATTCATCTTCTGTTAACTCGTTATCAGTTAGCAAAGTTTCCCAATTAGTGCCATTATCAGAAGAGAAATCAATTTTCAGAGCAGAAATGTTCTCATAATCTGTTTCTACTATTAAAAATTGGCCATGTCCTATAACATTGTGTTGATGACTTTCAAAAGGAAATAGCTCCCTACCATTTGGCGAAAGAAGAGTAATATGTTTTTCCGGTAATTTATTTTTATTCCCTTTTATTAAGCAAATATTTTCCTCATTGTAATACCAGTAATCCAAATATGGTAAATAGGATCCAACACCATAAAAAGTATTACCGTTAGTAATAAATTGATTGATATTTAATTTTGACGAATTTTGACTAATACTATCAAGGGAGCTATCAAGTATTGTGTTTCTAATAGATTCATTTTGTGCTTTCCCAACATTAATTACTAAATTATCATCATCAAATAATTTTAAAGTTGATTGTCGCCCTATAATTATATAGTCTGATTCATTAAGCATATTCCCATTTTGATCTAAAACTATAATCGCACCAGATCTTGTAGAAATAAAAATTGAACTATCAATTCTGCTTTGATCTATACCGGTAATATAGGTAGAAGCAGAAAATCGCTATAAAGAATCCCCAGTTTCAGAAATATTTATTATAGATTTTTTTGTCCCAATTAAGAATGATTTATCTAATAGTTCAAATAGTACCAATCTACTTATTAAAGACCCAAGTTCATTAGAATAACTTTTCTTCCATATCGTTTCACCTCTTTCATTTAAGTAAATGGAATTGATAAAAGTATCATACTTATCAAAGGAAAGTAATACGTTATTAGTAGACGTTGATATTATTGAGGTAATAAAAGAATTTTCATCTTGGTTGAAAATGTATTTATACCATTGGATATCAAAATTCTTATCTAGTTTAAGAACAAAAAATAGTTTTTGTGATATGTCCTTAATGTAATAAATCATCACATAACCATCATCATTAGTAAAATCTACAGAAACCAGTTTGTAATCAATATCAGTAAAAGATCTTTTATTAAGAATATTACCATTTTGATCAAAAGTAATTTCAGTTAATATGCTATCAATAGATGCAGCAACAATGTAGTTCCCCTCAGTCGTTTCTTTAATTTTTAATCCTTCAGCATTATTGCCAAATTCTGAATAGACATTTTCAAAACTGGTTTGAGCAATAATCATTAGTGGAAATGATAAAAGTAATAACAGAAATATTAATTTCATTTTTTAACTCTTGGTTTTAAAAGTGGACTAATAAAATTGTTAAGGTTAAAAAGTGCTTTTTCATAGTGATTATCTGTTCTTATTTTAAGAACATCATTTTCTTAGTTTGAATAAAATCTTCAGTCTTTAACCGGTAGAAATAAATTCCACTTGAATATTTGCTTGCATCAAAAGTAATTTCATATTGTCCAGGTTTTTGTTTTTGGTTAACAAGTGTAGTTACTTCCCGACCAAGGATGTCATATACAATTAATTCAATTAACGCTCCCTCGACTCCGCTCGGGATGAGCGATATTTTGTCATTCCGGACTTGATCCGGAATTTGATATTCTATTGTTGTTGTTGGATTAAACGGATTAGGATAGTTTTGAGAAAGTGAAAACCTTAAAGGTGTTAATCCAGTTTCTCTGCTAACAGTTGTTGGAATATCATTCCCCCAGAACTCATGGAGTACTCTAGTAGACTTTTTGAGTTCTGCTATGCTTTGAATATTATCACTACCTCTTGCCATAAAAATTGCATAAACTACTTCTTGGGTATCTCCTGGTGCTATAGTAAAGTAACCTGAAGACATTAAACTTCTTCTATCGTTCGGAGTTGGACCACCAGGCCAACCATCACCTTCGTACCAACCGGTTCCTTTAACCGGATCACCGTCAAGCATCAATTTTGTAGTATCGCCTGTATTGGGATCTATGATCGGATCCCCATTCCAAAGCACACCTTTAAGATTTTTATAGAAATGAAAAGTCCCATTTTTTGTGCCTAATTCAGGATCTTCATAAAGAGTGCCGGTACATGAAATGTAAATTTGGTGAGAAGTCATTGATAAATTTCTAAATCCTTGTATTCGTCTGCCTTTGTATTTAGCGCTATCTTCAGGTTCTCCTTTGACTACAGCTCCTTGCAGCAACACTCTTCCTACAGCCGGAGGATTTAATCCATAAAAATCTTCATCATTATTATCACCATTAAAGGTATAGGCTAAATTCAGTAATGTATCGCATCCAGAATAATCATCTCCCGCATCTCCCAAATCATCATCTGCGAAATAGCCTATATACATTGAGTCAATCTGACTGTTACTTTTGTTTATTAATCTTATTCTCTTAAATACGGCATTTTTTAATTCGGGTGTATTATAAGCAAATAAAGTCTGTTGAAATTCAATTCCTATCGGCAGGGAACCATACGCGAATGCAGTTCTCTCACTATCTAAATCATTGGCTACATAAAATAAAGTTTCATCACCAATTATTTCCGGTTCATCAACTCCCTTAGTAAATATTCTATCATTATTTAGATCATTAAATGGAGCACCATGTTCACCAGGCCAGTTATTGTAATTGTACTCCATTAGATCTCTCTCATCTCCGGGAGGTAAAGATTGCCAATCTTTTTTAAGCTTAAAAATAGAATATTGTAATTTAGAAGGATCATCCCGCGTTCCATCATCCAGAATTGCACCCGGCATTAATCCATAGCGATAAGTTGAACCGTTTACTTTAATCAACCCATCATGTATGCCGCCCCATACTATTCCATCTACAAATATAGCCGGTATTGTTGCCTCTCCTCCTGGCCAATAGAATCCACTATCATCTGTGAATGGATTATGGGAACTCATGCCACTATTGCCAATCCACATTTTACATTCATTGCCGGCTATATAATCATAGTATCTATACATCCGAACAGAAAAAGGAGAATAACTTTTATCAAAAATTGTAGGATCGTTCAAATCTGATATTCTAATTAAACACTTATCTGAGTTTACAACCGGTAGATCTAGTTTGTAGTAATCAAAAACCAGTTCAGTATCAATTAGTAATATTTCCCAATTAGCACCATTATCAGAAGAGAATTCAGTTTTAAGTGAAGTTATATTTTCATAAGATGTTTCAACGGTTAATGAGGTAGTGTAATATGAGTCTTCGCTTGGGTAAATCTCACCTCCATTCGGTGAAAGTAAGGTTAGATGTTTTTCTGGGAAATAATTTTTATCACCTTTAATTAAACAAATATTTTTATCCTTTATGAAGGAGTAATAACTTGCAGTATATGAACCAATTCCAAAGAAAATATCTCCGTTTGTTTTAATATCGTTGATCTTTAATTTTGTTGTTCTTTCTGAAACTGTTTCCAGAGATGAATTTATTATTTGATAATTAAGTGCATTTACATATAAAACAATACTGTTATCTTCAAATAAGCTAATTGAGTTAGTACCTCTTCCAAAACCTTCAGAGCTTTGAAATAGATCACCGTTTTGATATAATTTCGTTACTATTCCGTTTGATGAAGATATATAAATAGTACTATCAGATTCACTTTGATCAATATCACTAACTATACCAGTTGTATAACTCCAAAGAGAATCTCCGGACTGGTCAACTTTAATCACAGAATTCCTTGAAGAAACTAAAAATGAATTATCCATAAGTTCAAATATTGGATATCGAGCAAAATCACTATAGAATCCATCTCCATTAATAGATTTCTTCCACTCTTCTTTACCGGTTTCATCAAGATAAATAACATTTAACTTTTCAGAATCAGAATTAGAATATGAGAGTAATACCTTGTTTTTAGATGTAGAAGTTATGGAAATGATGAAGTCTTTATCATTGTTGGAAAAGAGATATTTGTACCAATCAATTTGCAGGTTGTTGTTAAGTTTAAGAACAAAAAACAGTTTTTGTGATATGTCCTTAATGTAATAAATCATCACATAACCATCATCATTAGTAAAATCTACAGAAACTAGTTTGTAATCAATATCAGTAAAAGATCTTTTATTAAGAATATTACCATTTTGATCAAAAGTAATTTCAGTTAATATGCTATCAATAGATGCAGCAACAATATAGTTCCCCTCAGTCGTTTCTTTTATTTTCAATCCTTCAGCATTACTGCAGAATTCTGAATAGACATTTTCAAAACTGGTTTGAGCAATAATCATTAACGGAAATGATAAAAGTAATAACAGTAATATTAATTTCATTTTTTAACTCTTGGTTTTCGCGGTTAGCATACAATTCAATTCACGTTAATAATATTTATGGCACTTCTTGGATATTAAATTCGACACTAAAAACTGAGGTAGAGGATGAATTTGCTGATCTTAATTTTATTCTATAATGGTGCATATATGGTAGATTATAAGGAATTTTCCATGCAAAGGAGCCATCATTTAAGGTGGACTCAGAAATGGTTAGAATGTAATTAAACTTTCGAACCAGTTCAATTTTGATTTTATCGAGATTTTCAGCACCTTTCCATTTAATTGAATAAGTTTTCCCGGGATTCCAGACTACTCCTTCGGATGGTTCAAAAATTTCTTTTTGAACTGTAAAATCTATATTTTCTGTTGAAGAGTCTTCAGTTGGAGAAGTAATATCTTCACGACAAGAAACAAATTGAATTGATAAAATTGTTAATATTATTAATGTTAATAAGTGTTTTTTCATAATGATTGCCCCTAAAAATTATTTTAAGTAAATCATTTTTTTTACTTGAATAAAATCTTCAGTCTTTAACTGGTAGAAATAAATACCGCTTGAATATCTGCTTGCATCAAAAGCAATTTCATAGTGTCCTGGTTTTTGCGGTTGGTTTACTAGAGTAGTTATTTCACTGCCCAACATATCATAAACCTTTAATTGTACATATTCATCGCGGGGAATATATGCGCCTGTAGCTATCTTGGGGGTTGGAGATTGCTCAGTGCCCCCCGCAATGAAATTTGAAATAGGTATTGTATATTTTATTGTTGTAGTTGGATTAAATGGATTCGGGTAGTTTTGTGAAAGTGAAAATTGTGTTGGAACTGTTTCTGAATTTTCTTTTTTAACTCCGACTGCTGTGGAATCCCCATATGTTTTACCATTTACAACTGCATAATCTAAAGTCCAAGTTCTATACCCAAAATCAAACTCGTAATAATATCTTGAAATTCCCACGTTTTTAGTTATGTGGCAATTTCCGTATTGTCCTCCTGATGCAAAGTAAAATCGTGTTTTTTCTTTTATTAACGCTGACGATGTTATATACATTAATGTGTCTTTCTGATATGAAAATAAAATAGGATAAGTATAATAGTACACTTTCTCACTAGGTTCTGAATCAATTGGCAATTTTAAATCAGCAATTAAGTATTCATTATTGGCTAATATATCATCTCTATAATATCCATAGACCTTACAATTTGCGGTATCAATTCTTTCATATACAATATTGGCATCATTTGATCTTTTAGTTATAAAATATTTGTAATTATTGGGCATTAAAGTATCACCAATTGTTTCCCAAATAATTTGTTCTGAAAAGGGTCCTGGATCTGTATCATAAGTTTGACCTGAGTAGGTGAAATACCATTTATCCCCAACATGAAGTGGATAATAATCAAGCGGATTTTCATCAACAATATTTTCGTAACCAATTGAAACTGATTTTTCAAATGAAACGAAAATTGAATCATTTGAATAAATTTGAACTAATGAATCAATATCAAATCCTTCAATCTGCCAGACTTCTCCTTTAATTTCTCCAAAATGATCTCCAAAAACAACATTTGCATTCAATTGATCGCTTATTGAGTTAATGCTATCAATGTTATTTCCATTAAATGTTACTCGAACTTCTCCGCCAATAAATTTTGGTGCATTAATATAAACTGTATCTTTTAGATCAAAATAATATGTCCCAATAATCGTTTGAGTTCCATCTTTGTTGGGTAATCCAAATCTCTGTGGCTCAATTCTCCAACTATAAATTTTAGAAGCATGTGGTTTAAATGTTAGCAGTTCGCTTAAAGTTAAACACTCGGTATGTTCCCAAGAGTTAAAATCATTGAATGAAAATTCTGCTTGGCAAGACTGATAATTGCCAGCTAAAAATTCAAAAGTTGTATCGGAATTATTTGTTACTTTACAAAATAATTCAATATTCTCACCATATTCATATTTCTCTTTATCAGTATAAACGGATAATTCTAGTTGAGCTGCTAATGTCGAATAAAAAAAGAAAACTATAATTATTATTTGAAAAAAGGGAAAATGAATTTTCACAACTACCTCTTTGGAAGAATATGTTATATTTATATTATCAATCCTTTCAGACTAATTTATAATGTTTTTACGCCTCTCTATTTCATCAAATTCATTTTGCCAACAAACTTATTTGAACCAGACTTAACTTCATAAAAGTATATTCCACTACTTACTTTATTGCCAAGTTTGTTTTCGCCGTTCCATCGTGATAAGTATGTTCCAGATGGCAATAGTTCGTTGAGCAGTTCTTTTATAACTTCACCTTGTATATTGTAAATTGTAAGTCGAGTTTTTGAATTAGATAATTTTTGAGGAATTGTAAACTTTATTACTGTTGAAGGATTAAAGGGATTTGGATAGTTTTGAGCAATAATATGACTTTCTGGAATTGTTTCTTTATTATTTGGTTTTTCAATACTGGTTAGTAATTGTAAACCTTCACCTTTAGCTGCACCATTGTTATTTGTTAAATAAATGTTCGTCCAACTTGGTCTTGAACCATTTTGTAGCAGATACGTATCTTTCCATTCGTCATCATTTAATCTTAAGAAATTGGTCGTGGTATATTCATAATAACTGGAAACCGGTCCAACGAATGCCACATCTTTATTGTCCGAGTTTTTTACAACTATAATTGCTAAATCAATTGGACCAGTACCGGCATGTTTCACCCAGCCAACAAAATTACCAGACTCATCAGTTGGTGCAGTATGATAATCGGCAACTAAATAATCTTCTTTATGATAATTTTCTTGTTCAAAATCATTATAATATAAGCCTGGATACCAGCCAACATGTTCAGGTGTTCCACACATATGCTCAGGATTGTTAAATAACATTTTCTTCAGAAAATTTATCTCATTTTCATTTAGAGCAATCATATCTAATTCTTTTTTTGCAACAATGCTAAGTGTATCTGCTACATTAGATAGATTCGTGAAATAAGTATTAAACCCATCCTTTGTCCACTCATTAAAAGATGAAATGCTATTTAATTTATCATTAGTGTTTTTTGCTAATGTACTTATAGAATTGTAAAATTCAGGAACAGGTTCAACATAGCTATATGGATATGAGCAAGTCGTTCCACCGGTATATGATTGTTTGGCATAAAGCAAATTATCATGTCTTAACTCTGTCCAGGAGGAAAGCTGAGAATTCATTTTTTGCTGCCACCAAGCTGCTGTTTGCATAAATGAGGGAAGTGTTGTTCTATCTTTTGGTGGATTTAGCGAACGAATTGAATTAAGCCACAGGTTATAAATTGAATTATCCCAAAAGTCAATATCATAGCTGTCTATTAAATACCTGAGTCCAGCAAGTTGCTTAGAATAATTGTATGTGTCTAGTTCCTCTTTTAGTAATTGGGCAGAAGCATCATTCCCAAGTGCGAACAAAATATCCAAAGTAGAAGGAAGCATTCTCTTAGCTTTAACTTTATCAAACACGACACTTCCTGTAACATAAGAATCAATTACAAATCTTTGACCGAACGGCATGAACGCAGACGCGGGTTTAATTTCATCAGGGGAAAATGGATCGTGAATTAGTATTTGAGATAATATTTTTTGTCCGGAATAAGATTTGGTTTTTAGAACATTTTGAAATTCTTTAACTTTTAGTGTATCATAAAGCATGTCAGTAATAGATAGATTTGCTTCAACTAGAACTTCTTCTAAATCGGGTAAGGTTACATTATCTTGATCACCAACAAATGTTTTAACAATAAATTCGATTTCGTCAAACAATTCACGCGAGTTTGATAAAGCAATTAATTCTGAAAATAGTGATGATATTATGATTTGTCTTTGAACATCTTCAATAGGGACTTTTACTAATGCGCTTGGAGCAATTAAATAAAGCTCAATTTTCCCAAACCACATCATTGTCTTAAAATAACTAGCTAATTGCGGATAATTTTCATCATCATAATGTCCACGAGGTTTAAATTGACTAAAATCTATTTTTCTTAGTGTTTCAGAAAACAGTGATCTTGTTACAAAATCTTCAGATTCAATATCTGAAATTAGTCCGTTAATAATTTCTTTGTTTTCTACATTATGTGGATCTGCATTCCCTTTCAATAACCTTTTTGCTACAGTTAAATAAACGTCAAGATCATTTAATTCTACATCTAGATCAGTATGAGTAGAAAATTTTGATTTGAGTGCTGGAAAATTTATCTGTAGGGCCGTAAGTAATTCATCAACTTTATTAATAAGAATATCAAGCTCCGTATTCTTTAGGATTTTATCATATGATGCATGAAATGCATGTAAAATCGCATCTGATGAAATATATACAGGTAAATCTTTATGATATATATCTTCAAATTGATGTCCGAAAGATCCTTGTTGCAATCGTTCACTTACCACAAAGCCATTTTTAGCAATTAGAGATTTTTCATCATTCGTTAGTTCGTATTTTATTGAGACGGAATCATAGTAGAGTGCATTTTCAGAATTGATGTTTGCAGTTTTATTAAAAAGCCCTGCTGGATGCATATCAATTAATTGTTGAGTTGTAAGATTTTCATTCTGATTTAGGAAGTCTTTGTATGCATCAGTGTTAAATTGTGCAAATAATGTTAGATTAAAAAAAGTGAAGAGAATAATCGTATAACATATTTTGTAAAAATTTTTCATCTTAACCTCACGATTAACTTATATAATTAAATATTTGAAAACGAAACAATCAATTTGTTAATTTGTAAATATTAATTTCACATTTAGTATTTTAAAAACCGGAATCTCAAATACATTAACATTTGGTTTCTCGCTTAAAAGGTTCCGGAATTATATATACTATTTCATTTAACCTCAGTAATTATTCTTTTGCTCATTAACTAAGTTTGTTGAAGTTGATATTTTAGTTCATTAAAAAAATCAACAATTTTTGGTGAAACTTCTTTTGAATTCAATGTGATACTTCCATCAAATATTAATAATTCTATAAATGTTAATCGAGCATCTAGAAATTTTTTGGATGAAAATTCAGCAACACCCTTAATTATAAAAGTATCTGTTCTTTCACTTTTAGTTAAACTATGATTTTTAAGAATAATTTTAGCTAGCTCTATGGATTTTTTATATTCACAATTCTGAAAATGGTTTTGCAATTGGTCAATTTGTCCATTGGAAGCGAAAAGAGAATAAATTGATACTGAAAGGATTAGGGTAAAGATCAAAAATGATTTTATTTTGTTATCGTTCATTTTTAGACTAATAACTGTTATAAATTTCAATTATTAGTGCAAAGTAAATGCCAAAAGAATATGTGCAATTTTAAGAATTTAAGTCAGTATTTTCGAGCGGAATTGAAATCTACTGCGAATTTCATTCGTTTAAACGAATATTATTCGTAGTAATTTTATAATGGAATTCTGAATGAGAGGGTGATTTTATCTGTTTTAATGGGTTTAAACTTATCCTGAATTTGAGCCGAAATGTATTTACTTCCAAGCTCATTTGTAAAGAATAATATATCTATTTGAGAATAAATCCAAATAACTGCATAAGCAGCAATAAGCGTATTTCTTACTTTGTAGGATTTATTGTACTCATCATATTTTGTCTGTATTAACTGTGAGTTTGTTTCTGACAAATAATCTTTTTCTTTTGAGTTTGAATCGAAAATGAAATATATCATGGATCCTAATGCAGCAGTTCCTACGGATGTCAAAATCCATCCCTTTGTATCGTTATTTAAGTGTAAATGACCCCAACCTGGAAGAGATAACGACTTTGCTAAGGCTGTGTTAAATTCGGTATTGCTAATGTTTGTTTGTTGAATAATGTTAGCTGTGTCAACTTCTTTCTCAGACTTATGTTTTTCACCATTTGCTTTTATAATATCCAAAAACTCTTTGTTCACTTCGTTAAAAAATGTAATTAATTTTGGTGAATAAGTCACATTATCCAATTTGTATTCATCATCTATTTTAAGTAATTCAATAAATGATTTTCGGGAATTCATTTTATCACTCATCGCGTAGTGTGATGCTGCTTTAAGTATATAAATATTTATTAGTGATTGATCGGAAAATCTATTTTTATCCAATAGCAAATTATTAGCTTCACTAATTACTTTTGAATATTCAAACGATTCATAATGTTTTTGCAGAATACGAATATCATTACTTGACTGAGCAAACAACATTGGATAAGATGAAATAAAATAGAGAATAAGAGCTGCAAATATTTTCATATTATTTGAGAAGAATCATTTTTTTTGTTTGAATAAAAGAATTACTTTTTAGTTGATAATAATATACACCACTTGGATATTCACTTGCATCGAACTCAATTTCGTAAACACCCGGACTTTGTTGTTGATTTACTAAAGTTGTTATTTCATTCCCAAGAATGTCATAGACTTTTAATGAAACACTTTTGGAAATTTGTAAATTGTTAGTTATTTGTTTTTTGACATTTGGAATTTGATACTTAACAATTGTAGCTGGATTAAATGGATTTGGATAATTTTGGTAAAGTTGAAATTGGTCAAAAACTTCAAATGCATTTTCATCTTTTACAACAGTGGTAAATCCTATTCCCAGTTTTTCAATTGATTGCACTACTTTTTTGTCAAAATCAAATCCCCCAAAAATATAAACGGCACCATCCAAATAAGCCGACATAAAATTATATCTTGCATCTTTAATAGGAGGGCCTAATTCAATATCGTATTGATTATTACCGTAAACAGTAAATATTTCAACGCTATTTAGAGCCTTAGAATCTTCATTATAGCCGCCGATAATAATAATTTTATTTTGTTCAGTTACAAATACAGCTCTTCCACCAGCTCGAGGTTCAAATAATTGAATATCAAGTTTTTCGTATGTGTGATTAATAGTGTTGAATTTGTAAATATCCTGTGAGATTCCGTTTATTACTCCACCGAAGATAAATATATCATCACCAATTACTTCAGACATCTGCTGTTCAGGTAGTTCCCCAGGATTAAAAAGAGAGTCAATACTAAATGTTATGCTTGATTCGGGTAAATTATACTCAACAATATAAGAGAGTGTGTCGGAACTGGTTCCTTGAAGAGAATTTCCACCAATTATATAGAAGTTATCTCCAATAATGTGACCAGTTGAAAAAATTCTGTTAAAATTAATATCATGATTTAAAACAGCTTCATCAGTAAAGCTTTCACTCCATTTCTCAATTCCTGTAATGGAGCTTGATTCATCATTAATCCCACCAAAGAAGTATGCAAAATCATTGTAATTTTCAGCAACTAAACCAAATCTTGGTGTACTCATTCTATCAAATATCTTGGATACCTCAAAATAAACTCTATATTTTTGAACCCAATCTACATTAGCTTGAAGCGAATCAGAATATCCGCCAAAAATATAGAAGATTTCTCCACCTGTTGCGTGCCAAACATCTCCACCTGCAACAGGATTCTCCATATCGCCGTAATATTCCCATGATGAAAATTGAGCAAATTGAAAGCTTGAGATTGTTAAAAATATAATTAAAAATTTCTTCATTTTTGTTTTTCCGAATTAAGTCATGGTGATAATAAAGCAATTACCATTCCAATTTAATTAAGTGTGTATTCCGTCATATTAAATTTTCTTCTTAATGTATCATTTCTCCTAATGCTAATTGTAGATTCTATACTATCATATAATGGATTTTTTAGTGTTAATTTGTACTTTCCCTCATTAAGTCTTATCGGAATATCAAGAGGTGTAACACCCTTTTTTTCTCCATCAATGTAAATCTCACTCCAAGGATAAACTTGACACTCCAAATAACCAAAAAGTGTATCTAAGTTAACTTCAACAAAAGATATTTCATCCGCTGTAATTTTAATGCTATCAGAATATTTGGGATAATCAGGATGAATTAAAGTTAATAAATAATTTCCCGACTTAGCGGAAATATTTTTTGCCAACGGAGTTGTCTCTATGAATTTATTATCAAGATAAACTTTTGCCCAAGGATAACATTTTATATAAAGTTCACCTAACTCAATATTTTTTCCCTTACTGGTAGATATTAATGAACCATTACTTTCAGTAACAGTTCTCTTTAGAATATCTTCATCTAGTTGATTTACAACTAATAATTCATTTTGGGATTGCTCTTCATCTTCTATCGGACTATCAACTGACGTGATCTTACTTAGTACTGTATCTCTACCATTTTCAATTTTATCAACAGTTTTTTCTTCATTTCTTTGATTATGTGTTTTGGGTTCAAAAATTATGTATAAACTCCATAATACAAGAATAAATATGCTAACATAAACGGGGATTAGCCACAACTTCTTGCTATATGTTTTAGAATGGATCTGTGAGTTCATACTTTCAATATTAAATAATTTCAAGACTTCTGAACATGAGGTAAATCTGTCGTTAGGCTTTGCGGCCATTAATCCGATTAATACTTTCTGAATATCCTCTGAGAATTCTAAAAATAATTCTTTACTATTTAGTTCATCATATGAGAGAATATTATTTATGGTTTCACTGGCATCTTTCCCAAGAAAAGGATTATTCCCACTAAATAATTCTGAAGCCGTAATTCCCAAAGAAAATAAATCGCTTTGAATTGTAAGTTTTTCTCCTTGTATTTGTTCTGGTGACATATATGCTGGTGTTCCCACAACTGAATATTGCTGTGTCACCAAATTATCAAGTGAGTTTTGTGCAAGTCCAAAATCTGTTAGCTTAACTTTATTAGCTTCATCAATCAGAATGTTTTCAGGTTTAATATCTCTATGAATAATGTTCTTTTTATGAGCAAAGTAGAGTCCCTGAACAAGTTGAATGAAAATTTCTCGTTTATTTTCATTAGAAAGATTTTTTACACCTAATAATTCTCTAAGATTTTTACTCTCAAAATATTCGAATGAAATGTAGAAATGTTCTTTAAACATTCCGAAATCAAATACCTTCGTAATATTCGGGTGGTCAAGGTGTGCTAGTATTTTAGCTTCTCTTTTAAATCTTTCAGTTATTGAGGAGTCGGGAATAGTTTCTGTATTTAATACTTTTAGAAATACTTTTTTCTCTAAATAAATATGGTTTGCCAAATAAACTGCTGAATGCTCATCCTTCTTGTAGCAGCTTAGTATTTCAAATTTCTTAAAAAGTATTTCATTATTTGATTTACTCATTAAGATTCATCTTGAATTTCTTTCATCTTTTTTTGAATCCAGCGGACTGAAACACCAAGTGACTTTGCAGTAAGGGTTTTATTGTCCTTAAATTCTTCAAGCCTTGCTAATAGAATTTTTATTTCAAGTTCTTTTAAAGTTCTTTTTGAATCAATATCGGTTTGATCATTATCCAATGAAATATGATCTTTTGTAATTTTTCCATCATTAGATAAAATTATTGCTCTACTTAATACATTATTTAATTGTCTGACATTTCCCGGCCAGGAGTATCGTTCCAATTTCATTAAAGCGTTGGCAGTTAGTAAAACTTTGTTATTGTCATAATTATCAAGAAAATTTTTTGCCAGAAGAGAAATATCCTCTTTTCTTTCTCTCAGTGATGGAACTTGAATTGGGAATACATTTAATCGATAATACAAATCTTCTCTAAACTTTCCTTCTTCAACCAGCTTTTTTAAATCTTTATTTGTTGCAGCTAACATTCTAATATCAACTTTTTTTACCTTCGTATCACCCAAGCTAATAATTTCTTTATTTTCAATTACCCTAAGGAGTTTTGCTTGTAATGCAACGGAGATATCAGCAATTTCATCTAAGAAAAATGTCCCTTTATTAGCAATTTCAAATAAACCTTTTTTATCTTTTACTGCTCCGGTAAAAGCTCCTTTTATATAGCCAAACAATTCACTTTCTAACAAACTATCTGGAATGGAACCACAGAATTGAGCTAAGTAGGGCTCATCTTTTCTAGGGCTAAGTTTATGAATTGCCTTTGCTACTAATTCTTTCCCAGAACCACTTTCTCCTAATATTAAAACAGTAGCATCAGTATTAGCAACTTTATGAAGTGTTTTAGAAAGCTCATTCATTGGTTTGCTTTCCCCAATCATATCTGGAATTTTTTCAACTGACTCTAATACATTTTTTAGTCGAATATTTTCATTGGATAAGTTTTCTATTTCAAATATCTTTTCTAATGAAATGGAGACCAAGTTGGAGAAGAATTGGAGAAAAAGTAAATTTTTATCAGTGAATTCTTTCCGATCCTTTTGACTATCAACCAGAATAACTCCCCAAATTGTTTCATCTTTTTTGATTGGAACACCAAGAACTGATTTAATATTATGAAGCTGTACACTTTCAAACTGAGTTAATTTTACATTTGATTGAACATCATGATAAATCACAGGTTTGTTCTGATTTACAACTTGCTGTAGAACACCAGATGAAAAATTAGAAAGATCAGAAATATTTTCCTTTTTTATATTCCTTGCCGATACTATTGAAAAACTAAAAGTGTTATGATCGTATTTAGCAAATAAACCTCTTTCAGCATTTGTGACTTCAATGAGAATATCAACTGCGTTTTCAATTAAAGATTTTTCTTGAGATGTAGAATTTAGAGTTTGGCTCAGATTATTTAAAGCCTCATACTGGGCTTTGGTAAGATTTTTGAGTTCGTCAATATTAGTAAAGTTTTGTGTCATTAAATATTCTATTTAATTATAAAGCTTGCTGGCTTGGATCGCGTTCTATTTTCAAATTCATCTATTGCCCAATTTACCCAAAAGTAATCACCTGAAGACAAATTGACATCAGCTAAATATTGTATTTCATTTGAACTAATCTCTTTTTGCCAGACCAAATTAGCTGGAACTTCATCAGTATAAATTTCCAATAAATATCTATACTCAAAGCCGGGTGAAAATCTAGTCCACTCTAATAAAGGATTTGCAGAATAAACTGTATCTCTTCCAGAAGGAGCGGATGTTTCTATTTCTTCTTTTATGATTCTTTTAATGTTTGGTTTACCAATAACAAATTTCCTTGCATCTGCATCAAACACATTAATTTGAAATTCTTTCCCGATAACTATATCAATTGATGTAATATGAAGATCTGCTAGGGTGAGTAAATTTTCATAATATTTTGAAGATGCGTTGTATAATAATTCTTTATTTGTGCTTAACTCAATATTTTCAATAAATACTGAATCTATATCATTCTCTTCATCAGTAATACTTGCTGTAACACCTAATTTATAAATCTGATTAGATGGAAATCTATTGATAGTTATACTATAAAATTCGATATCGCTTATTATGGGAATGGAATTTAAGAAGAAAGTTTTTGATACTTTTCTTTGATTGTTAAAAGTGATGTATAGAGAGTCTATTGAATAGCTCTCTTTTTCTATAATTATCCATCCATCTTTTTGTTTAATATTCTCAATTTTAAAAAAACCTAGATCATTTGATTTTGTTAGAATTCCTTCGTTTACCCAAAATATTTTGGTGTTTGCAATCGGGGCTTGAGGAACTCTGGTCGTTTTTATAAATCCTTCTATTGAAGAAATTTTGTTTTCGGAGTTTTCAGGATCCAACGGATTATTACGAGGTGCATTGCATGATAAAAAAAGAATCAACAAAAAGGGAAATATGCAATATTTGAAAATAAGCTTGGTCATTTTATAACGTAATTTAAAATATCAATTTTTAAATCAAGGAAATAATAATTCATATTATAATATAATACTTCAAAGTGTTATTTCCTTGATACAATTAATAATAACAGTGACATGCTAATTGTACCGAACTCTATTTTATAAGAATCATTTTCTTCGTCTGAACAAAATTGCCAACGGTTATCTGATAAAAATAAATTCCAGTAGAAAAGTTGCTGGCTTCAAACATTACCTGATAAACACCTGGTTTTTTAGTCTCATTTACTAATGTCACTATATCTCGCCCTAGGCCATCAAAAACTCTGAGATCCACAGATACTCCATCCTGTATTGCAAGACCAGGTTTTGCAGGAATTGTATATTCAATTGTTGTTGTTGGGTTAAATGGATTAGGATAATTTTGAGAAAGGTAAATATCTTTTGGCAATTTACTCTTAACTTTTCCCGAGCCAACAATTTCGTTTAAATCAATTTTGTAAATTCCACGACCATGAGTTCCAATTGCTAAGTAATTATCAGTTGGATGAATTTTAATGTCATTAACAACAACAATAGGCAATTCATCTGCCAGAACTTGCCAGTTTTCACCAAGATTGTAACTTACAAAAGCACCTACGTCATTCCCCAAGTAGAGGACATCAGTATTATTATTATCAACGGCAAATGCATTAACTGGTGCATCCGGTAAGTTGCTACTTATGTTTGTCCAAGTTTCACCCTGATTATCACTTCTAAACACTCTTGGTTCAGGATCAGCCCATCTAAGTCCAGAGTATGTAACGTAAACTATGTTTTCGTCATTTGGATCAACAACTATTCTTGTAATCCATCTAAAAGGAAGTCCCTCAGATTTTTCATCCCAAGTAACACCATAATCGGAGCTTACCCAAACGTGACCATCATCTGTTCCAGCATAAATAACATCTGAATTAGTTTGCGCTACTGCAATAGTGGTAATTGTTCCTAATCTTGTCTCAGATGTGTAATCTGTAAGTTTTGGACTAACCATTTGCCAATTTGTAGCGGCATTTTCTGTTCTGTATAGAGTGTGAGTTCCATAATAAAGAACCTCTGAATTGTTTGGATCCATGATAACGGGAGTGGACCAATTTGTTGGTTCGCTAGTATTTATCCCATTCAATGCATTTGAGAATGTAGCTCCTCCATTTGTACTTTTAACCAAACCTCCAAACTGAGACTCAGCATATATTATATTTGGGTCAATAGGGTTTACTAAAACATAAAAACCATCTCCACCATAAATAGCACCCCAGTCATCTAAATTTCCGGTAAGTGTTCTAATTGTATTATTGTCTTGAGTTCCACCGTAAAATCTACCTGGATTCGTTTTATCCAATCCAATTTCATAAAACTGAGTTATTGGAAGTCCAACAGGTTGCGACCAAGTAACACCACCATCTTGGGAAATATTTAATCCGCCATCATTTCCGCTTAAAATATAATTAGGATTGTTAGGATGGAATGCCAAAGCATGATGATCTACATGAAGTTCATTTGGTCCACCATAACCATAGCTGAAGTCCCAGTTTACTCCACTATCGGATGACTTAAGCAATGCAACGTCTAAAATATATACTGTTTCGTGGTTTTGCGGATGAACTCTAACTTGGCCAAAATACCAGCTAAAGTTGCTGCTGCCAGTGAAACTGTTGTTTGTCTCCAGCCAGTTATCTCCACCATCGGTAGTTTTATAAATCCCATATGGAATGGCTCCATCATTATATACAGAATAGAGTATTGAAGGATTTGATTTTGAAATTGTTAATCCTATTCTTCCAATTTTATTTACAGAAGGATCAGGAAGACCGTTTTCCGAGCCGAGCTCTACCCAATTTTCCCCGCCATCAATTGACTTATGGATTCCACCAGTTGGACCATATAAATGAGTGCCAGATCTAAGAACCGGTCTTCTAACTCTTTCCCACATAGCGGCATAAAGAATATTTGAATTTATTGGATCAATAACTAAATCAATTGCTCCAGTTGAATCAGAAACAAATAATGATTGTGACCAGGAATCTCCTCCATCCTCGCTTAGATAAACACCTCTTTGAGTGTTGGGTGTAAAATATGAACCAACGGCTGCAACAAAAACTCTTTGCGAGTTTGAAGGATCAACAACTATTCTACTAATCGATACTGTTGAATCGAGCCCAATAAAATTCCATGATGTTCCTGCATCAATTGATTTATACATTCCCAATCCAGGGAAATTATTATGTCCTCCATTTGCCTCGCCCGTTCCGACATAAATTATATCCGGATTTATTGGATCAATTCCAATATCACCAATAGATAACGATGGTTGCTCGTCAAAAATGGGGAACCAGCTTAAACCAGTATCCGTTGATTTAAATACACCTCCAGTAGCAGCTGCTGCATAAACTATATTTGGAGTTAGGGGATTAAATTCAATATCTACAATGCGACCACCAATGTTGGTTGGGCCAACAAACTCTATATTACTTGTAATTATTGCATTACTCGATTTTTCAAGCTTCTTAATATCTTTCAGCTTATTTAATTCAGAAACAGCATCTTTGTAAGCATTTTTGTCGTAATCGTAATGAGGAAAAGTTCTCTTGATCAATTCAAAATCAGAAGGAATGAATTTCTTGTGAAAATCATTACTCTTAAGAGCAGAAGTATTTTCTTGATCCCGAAAAAAATTAAAATGATTCAATATTAGAAAAGTCAGAATTATTGAAACAAAATAGAATTGGAGTGGTTTATTCAGAAACATGTTATATTTTACCCAAATTATTCAGTTTTTAATATGCAAAAATGTTGTAACAATATAAATAATAGATATTATTGAATTTGTGACGCATATTATACACTTTGTTTAGTAATAAAATTTAAAATTGTATTAAAAATTATTGAATCTATTTACAATTCTAAGCATCAAATATAGAAATCAAAAAAAGAAAGAAATTATTGTGAGAAAATCCGTATTAAAAAAAATTTTACCTGTAGCAATAGGTGGTGTTTTGGGTTATGCCTATTACTATTTTATAGGTTGTAATTCAGGCTCATGTGCCATAACTAGTAGTCCATATGTATCAACCATTTATGGAGCAGTTTTAGGTTTAGTTTTTGCAATTCCATCAAAAAAGAAAGATGAAAAAACAGAAGATAAGTAAAGATATTGAAATAGAAGATTTGGTTAAAATAATTCCAAATTCTGTCATTTATCTAATGGAAAAAGGTATTAGATGTTTGAGATGTGGAGAACCAATTTGGGGCTCGCTGGAAAGTGCGGCAATTGAAAAGGGTTTTAATCATAAAGAAATTAGTAAATTTGTAGATGAATTAAATAAACTTTAGAAAATTTTTTAATCGAAATCAAGTTGAATATATAGAAGGAGTAATAATGGCCGACAAAAATAAAACTCAATCGAGTGCAGAAACAAAATTTAGTTTGCAAAACCAAAAGCATAGAAGCTATTTATATACTGGGCTTTTCTTTGCAGCAGTTCTGTTTTTCTTTATTATAAATAATACTAATGGTGAATCAGAAGAGGGTCCTTATCCTCCAAATTATAATACAGCAAATTCTTCGGAAGTAATTAATCTAACAGATTATCGCGGTAAAATTGTTCTTCTAGATTTTTGGGCCACTTGGTGTCCTCCTTGTCGTAAAGGAATCCCAGATCTAATTGAACTTAAAAAAGAATTCAAAGATTCAGAATTTGAAATTGTTGGTATTTCATTAGACGGTTTTACTAGAGGTGGTGCAACAAAAGATGATGTTGTGCCGTTTATTAAAGATTACGGAATAAATTATCCAATAGTGGTTGGTAATCAAAATGTTGCTCAACAATATGGTGGCATTAATTCAATCCCGACTTCTTTTGTAATTGATAAAGAAGGTTATATTGTTTCTTACTACCAAGGATTAATTGAAAAAGAACGATATATAAATGATATTAAAAAAGCAATGGCTGCTGATTATCAACCCGATAAACAATACATTGCTCCAGATTTTTCACTTCCAGAGGTGAAATAGTAATGATGAGTAAGAAATTTCTTGCTGGGTTATTATTTGTAATATTAATGACATCTTGTCAAAACTCGAAAGATGAAGCTTTTGATAAGGAAAAGTATAAAGTTGAATTGAGTGATCATGCAGAAGATTATATGATGGAATTAAAATCCGTTCTTGTTGCAAATATGAAAGAAGGCGGTCCATTACAAGCTGTTAATGTTTGTTCCGATACCGCTACTGATTTAACTAGCATCTATTCAAAAAAGATGAATGTTGAGGTTAAAAGAGTAAGTTTTAAGAATAGGAATGCTAATAATATCCCAGACTCATTTGAAGAGAGAGCGTTATTAAAATTTGAGAATATAATGGTTCAAGGAAAATTAAATTCTGAGACAAACCTATTAGAAAAATTATCTGTCGATGGAAATGAAATGGTAAAATTTGCTAAACCAATATTTGTTGATGCACCTTGCTTAAATTGCCATGGATCAGAAGCTCAAATTAGTGACCAAGTTGCAGAGGTATTACGAGAAAAATACCCGGGAGATAAAGCAAAAGGATATAAAATCGGAGATCTACGAGGAGCCATTTCCGTTTCTAAAATTCTATAATACTTATTGAATTCACTCAAATTTATACTGATCCGAAATTAAATATTATTTGGTTTCGGATTTTTTATGAATTGTTCTAAAAATTGATTAACCTTTTAGGTAATAGGTTTGTTTTTAATGGCGTAAATATCAATTCCTGCAATCCCAATTTTATATTACTATCGGAGATTACCCCAGGTGGGGAAAATTCGCAGATTATAATTTGCTTATAGTAAAGTGATTACTGAACTTAATAGTATCAGGGAATACATTAAACTATATTTAGCAGTACTTTTGTGCTGAACTTCTATGAAGTTATAGATTTTGAGGTTTTGATAAGTTATGACGTCATACTCATTATTTCTAAAAGACTTTAGCTTAAGTATCTCTTTTAGGCGATATTCAAAATGACTGTAATTAAATATAAATAATTTATTTATTATCTCTTTTATCATTGTTTACGCTCAATAATATATTTTGTGTCATTTATTTGTTTTTAATATTTTAACTTCAGTTGTTTTTGGACTTAAGGAATCAATTAAATTGAGTAATGATTCCAGATCATTATTTTTACAGAAAAAATAATCCGCACCAGCTTTTAGAGCCTCTGTTTTGTATTGGTCTTCCGCGTAATTAGTTATAGCAATTATCTTGGTTATTCTATCATTTGTTCTCGTTTTTCTAATTAGATCTATTCCACTCCCACCCGGCATTCTGATATCTGTAATAATTATATCCGGTGAAAAGTTATGCAAAATATCTTTCGCTTCATGAATATTGTTTGCCTCTAAATAAATATTTGACTTAATATTTATCGTGAGCATTTCTATTAGGCGCTTTCTAAAAACTTTAGAATCATCAATGATTAGAACAAACATGTTTTATGCCTATTAGAGTTGTATAATTTTAAACAATCTGATTTGAATAAGATGTAAGTAGTTTCTTATAATATGCGTGGAAAAGTCAGTAAAAAATGTAGGATAATTCTTACATTAGACACATAATAATGATAATATTTTGTAAAATAATTAATGCAGTATAAATAAACTATTATTCACTCTAAATAATAACCTTATTTTCTAATGCATATTTCATAATTTCTGTATTACTATGTAAACCCATTTTTTCAAGGATTCTGGTTCGATAAGTGCTAACAGTTTTAGTGCTTAAAAATAATTCTTCAGCTATTTCTTTTGTTATTTTGCCTTCTGCAATTCGTTTAAATACTTGATATTCTCTATCTGAAAGTAGTTCGTGAAGGGGTTTATCATTAGCATAATCTAAGTTAGTTGCTAACTTATCTACTAAAATTTCTGTAAGGTACTTTTTACCGCTCTTAACTTTTAAGATTGCCTTTCTAAATTCCTCAGGGTCACTATGTTTTGGAATAAAGCCAGAAGCACCGGCTCTAAGAACTCTTATTCCATATTGCTCTTCATCGTGAACACTTAACATTAAAACTGGAAGATCTGGTCGGATTTTTTTTAACTCTTTCAGAGTATCTAGCCCATTCTTGCCAGGCATAGAAATATCCATTATGATAATATCATATTCATTCTGGTTTACTAAATCAATTACTTCAAATCCGTTTTCTGCTTCATCAACTCTAGCTACTCCAGATAATTCTAAGATTATCTGTTTTAATCCTTCTCTCACTATTCCATGATCATCTGCAACTAATATTTTCAAAGTTCTTCCTTCATAACTAATGGGATTATAATATTAATTTTTGTCCCACTATTTGGTTCACTAGTAAAATTAATACACCCTCCAAAATTTTTCAATCTCTCTTTAATCCCCAATAGACCAAAGGATTTAGGGCTATTAAATTGTTCTTTGGTCATTCCTATTCCATTATCAATTATATTCATAAACAATTTAGATTTTTCTTCAGTGATTTGAATTTCTAATTCAGTTGCCTTTGAATGTCTCGCTACATTTGTACAAGTTTCTTGAAATAATCTGAAGACAGTAATATTTATTTTTTCTGAAAATGAAATATCTGTCGGCGATAGATTAAGCTGACATTTAATATTTGTACGTTCTGCAAATTTTTTAGTCTCCCATTCTATTGCTGCAGCTAAACCCAAATCGTCCAGAATTCCAGGTCTTAATTCTGAGGAGATTTTTTGAACTGTTCTAATTGTTTGATCGGCTAAATCTTTCATTGAGTTTAACTTATTGATTATAGCAGAATCTGCATCATGCAATCTATTTAATAAAATTGATGTGTCTAATTTTAAGGCAGTTAAAGACTGACCCAGATCATCATGAATTTCAGATGCAATATAATGCCTCTCTTCTTCTCTTATTTCTTGAAGATGTTGTGCGAGCTCACCCATTTCCTTTCTAGATTTATTGAGATTTTCTAATGTTAATTTTTGCAGTGTTATATCTCTAACAAATGCTGCGACATAATGTTTATCTTCATAGTCTATTATAGAAATACTAACAGCTAAATCTATTATTTCATCATTTGCTGTTATGTGTTGGGTTTCAAAGTTATCATGTCCCTTTGTTATCATTCTCTTTATTCTAGCATCAACCTCTTCATCTGAGACAGAAATTTCTAGGTCTCTAATGTCCATTGTTTTAAGCTTCTCGGCAGAGTAACCAATAAATTTGCAGTATGCAGGATTAACATCAATTATCTTTCCTTTATCATCTGCAAAGATAAAACCATCATTTGTTGTATTCAGAATTATCTGATTCCTCAATAATTGAGCTTTAACTTCTCTTTCAGCTAGAACTCTTTTGGTAATATCAACGGTAGCTACCAAGACATGAAAGTTATTTGCATTATTAAAATTTCCACTATCCAAGTAAAGTTTCATATCAACAAATTTACTTCTATTATCTAGAGTTCTTACTTCCCCTTCTGATTCAAAATGATTCTTACCTTGAAAGAGAGCTATAATTTCATTTTTGAATATATTCAAAGAGTTTTTAGTAAATATGTTTTCTAAGCTTCCATATAATTCTTCTTTATTCTTAGCGTTATGAAGATTAAGAGTTGCCTGATTAACATTTATAATTTTTAGCAAAGAAATGAATTCATAAATCGAATCTGGATTATTATCAAAATATTCTGCCAAATCAGTGACACCATTATTTTTGAGTTCATTAATTTTGATAAATATTTCTTTAAAATCTTCTTCCCAAAGAGGAACTGGCGAATTCTCAAAAAGATTTTTATACCGCGTCTGTTCAATTACTAGACTATCTTGCATTTTTTTATTATCGGTAATATTTAGGATGCTAAATATTACACCATTTTTCAGATCATTATTGTCAATGAAGGAAAGGCCTAACACTACATCAATTACATATCCTGATTTATGTCTTACTCGAGTTTCAATTGAGGCTGTATCAGAAGTATTCAATTCTTTAAATAATTGCCCGACTTTGTCGAATTCATCCATTGTTTCATAAAACATTTTTGTTTTTTGTCCAACCATTTCGTCTTTAGTATAACCAAGTAGATTTAAGAGATGATCATTTACATATTCTAAAACTCTATCACGAACGAAACCAATTCCAACTGGAGCACTGCGCATAATGCTTTGGATTTTTGCTTCACTTTCTTTTAATTCTTTTTCATTTTGCTTCCTGTCAGAAATATCCCTCATAAAACTCTGATAATTCCCAGTTCCAAGTTTTTTAGATTTCATTTCAACCGGTACCGTTGTTCCATCTTTTCTCTCTATATATCTTTCAGATGTAATTATTTGATTTTTTTCAAGAATATCATATTTAAGGGGAGAATTTTTTAGTTGTTCTTGTGGATATAGATTGGACATATTAAAAGTCAAAAGTTCAGCTCTTGTATATCCGGTTAATTGTTCAGTCGCCTTATTTACGATTATTAAGTTACCTTTTTCATCGCCTATTAAAATTGCATCTACAGCATCGTCAAATATTGATTTGTAAAGTTCTAACTGATGATCCATTTCATCTCTTTTTTATTTATAAAAATGGAAGAATAAGAGATATTATTTGAGCACCCGATCCAATGTTTAACATTTTATAATTAGTGTAAGAAGAAAGAAATGCTAAAATTATATTAATTATATTCTAAATGATTTTCAATTATAATATAATTGTATTATGAGTTAATATCTTCGTCAGATAATGCTTGTTTAATTTCTATAAATTCACCGAGTTTTTCTAAAACTTCCCATGAATAGATTCCTGCACTTTCCCCATCTTTCCAATAAATATTTATTGCGTAGTTGCCAACTTTCTTGATATTTGCAATTTCATATTTTCCCGGTTTGTCAGGTCCCTTTTCTGGAGGCGCATAATGTTTCCAGAGAATTGTTTCGCCTTTGTTTCCTGCATCAGGAGATTCATCTCTTAGAAGAGTTAGAGGGTAATTAATGATTTTACCGTCTTCCCATTCTAATGTAAGAGATTCTTGTTTGTTCAGTTTTATTTTTATTGGTTTTACCATAATCTTAATATTACTTTCAATATTTTAAAGTACTTGAGTGCTAATATCTTAATATTATTTTGACGAGAAACGTAAAACGAGAAAAGTTTTTTCGTCTCTCGTCTTACATTTTTCATTTCAACTTAATATTTCCTTTCTAGTTACCTCCTAAAATTAAAGGCAATCCATCTTTACCGGAACCAATAACTACAATTTTAGCGTTCGGAGAAGATGCCAATTTCTCTGTGGCCTCAATTCCTTTCCATTTTAATAAGTTTGCATTAATTTCTTTCGAAACTATGCTTTGAAAATCAGCAATACCTTTTGCTTCAATTCTTTTTCTCTCTGCTTCTTGTGTTTCCTTTTGAAGTATAAAGGACATTCTCTGACTTTCTTGTTCAGCTTGAAGTTTTTCTTCAATTGATCGACTTAATCCAGGTGGCAAAATTATTTGTCTCAAAGGAGCATCTTCAATGGTTACACCACGGTCTCCAACATTTTTCTGAAGTTCTGTGATTATTTCCGTGGCAAGCTGCTCTCTTGCTCCAGTGTATAATGCTTTTGCTTCAAATTTTGAGGTTACTCCTCGCACAACAGATCTAAACTGTGGAGTTAGAATAACATTCAAATAATCTCCTGATTCAACAGACTTGTAAATTTCATTAGCCATTGCAGGATCAACTCTGTAAAGCAAACTAATTTCTAACTGAACTGGTAAGCCTTCTTTTGAAGGTACTGTCATGTTTTCTCTGATCTCTTGAGTTTTAAAACTATACTTGATTATCCTGGCAACAGGATTTACCATATTTACACCAGGCTTTAAAGTATTATCACTAACGTTTCCTAGAAAATCTACAACCCCTACTGTTCCGGCTGGTATTACAGTAAATATTTGAACAAACGCAAATATTGCTGCTGCAATTGAAATTAATAGTGTCATAGTTGCTTCTTGTGCTTTTTTGGCTTTTTTCACATTTAAGTAAATTAAAAAAAACACTACTGCTACAATAATTCCTACTATAAAAAACATGTTTCCTCCTGATTAAAATATTATCAAATAATTGATTTAATGAGCTTAACTGGTTTTGCCTTTTGTGAAGAAAACTGCAATGAACCGGAAATCATATTTGCGACTTCATCAATTTTCTCTTTTTTATTGGTGAAAATTTGTGCTATTTCAGATCCCTTCTTAACTCGATCACCAATTTTCGGGTTAAAAATTATTCCAGCAGTTGGATCAATTTTATCTTTTTTTGTTTTACGTCCAGCACCTAATTCAAGAGCTCCCATACCAATTTGATAGTTGTCTACTTTTTGCAAATATCCTGTTTCATCGGCAGTAATTGTATGAGAATATTCAGCTTTTGGGTACTTTTGTAAGTTTTTTAAATAAAATGTATTGCCATTCTGGATTTCAACCATTTGTAAAAACTTGTTAAAAGCCTTTCCGTTTTTAATAAGTTCTTCAGATATCTCAAATCCCTCTTTTACACTTTTTGCTTTTCCACCCAGAAAAATCATTGCACCTGACAAATTAAGTGTTACTTCATACAGATCAGGGACTATTTCCCCTTGGAGTATTTTTACCGACTCGTAAACTTCAAGCCAGTTGCCAATATAATTCCCCAATGGCTGATTCATGTCTGTTATAAAAGCAATTACATTTTTATTAAATGACTTAGCAGTATTTATTAGTGAGCCCGCAAGTTCCTTTGCGTCACTAAGGGTTTTCATAAAAGCACCACTTCCGGTTTTTACATCAAGTACTAATCCATCAATTCCTTCTGCAAGTTTTTTACTCATTATACTTCCAGTGATTAATGGAATTGATTCCACCGTAGCAGTAACATCTCTTAGGGCATAAATTAGCTTATCCGCTGGGGCAACATCTTTTGTCTGTCCTATTAATACAGCCCCACACTCTTTAATAATTCTCTTGTATTGAGCAAGAGATAAATTGGTTCTAAATCCTGGGATAGTTTCTAATTTATCGAGGGTCCCGCCACTATGCCCTAAACCACGTCCAGAAATCATCGGTACATTAACTCCTGCAGCGGCAACAATTGGGGCAAGAATTAAAGATGTTTTATCACCTACTCCTCCAGTTGAGTGTTTGTCAACTTTCTTGCCGGGTATACTTGAAAGATCAATTATTTTTCCGCTATACAACATAGCTCTAGTCAATGAAGCGGTTTCTTTCTTATTCAAACCCTTGAGAAAACTTGCCATTAAAAAAGCTGCAAATTGATAATCTGGGATTTGTTTATTAGTGTAAGAATCGATTAAATAAATAATTTCGTCTTCAGAAAGAGATCTGCCATCTCTCTTTTTCTTAATAATGCTAACGGTATTCATATGTCTATTCTTATGTTAATAAAGTATTCTAATATAATTAAAATGACTCTAAAAAATATGATATACTTATATTGAATTTATATCCCATTTTAGATATAATGAAGCAATAAATCTATTTATATTAATTAAAATTTGAGGCATTATATGTTTGATCCAAACTATGAGTTAACCTGTGTTAATAGATTTCTTAAGTATGTAAAGTATGATACACAATCAGACGAAGAATCAACAACTTTTCCAAGTGATCCTAAACAATTAGAACTTTCAAAAGATTTAGTTCCTGAATTAAAAGAAATTGGATTAGTAGATGTTCACATGGATGAGAATGGTTATGTGTTAGCCACCCTTCCAAGTAATACAGAAAAGGATGTCCCGGTAATTGGGTTTGTTGCACATGTTGATACTTCACCAGCTGTTAGTGGTAAAGATGTTAATCCACAAATATTAAAAAATTATCAAGGTGGCGATATTACGCTGATTAATGGTAAAGTTATAGATGCCGAAGGTAATCCAGAATTAAAGGATATGAATGGATTTGATATTATTACAACTGATGGAACTACTTTGTTAGGTGCTGATGATAAAGCTGGAATAGCTGAAATAGTTGATGCAATGAATTATTTAGTTCAACATCCTGAAGCAAAACATGGAACAATCAAAATTTGTTTTACGCCAGATGAAGAAGTCGGACGTGGCGCAGAAAAATTTGACGTTGAGAAATTTGGAGCCAAGTTTGCATATACTATAGATGGCGGAACCATTGGAGAGATTGAGACCGAAACATTTAGTGCAGATGCAGTTAATATAGAGTTTATTGGAAAGAATGTTCATCCAGGTTATGCAAAAGGAAAAATGATTAACTCATTAAAAATGGCTTCATATTTTATGGAGTTATTACCAAAAGATCGATTGTCTCCTGAAACAACTGAAGGTAGAGAAGGTTATGTCCACTGTACATCAATAAATGGTAATGAAGAGAAAACAATTCTTAAATTTATTATTAGGGATTTCATTGATGAAAAATTGAAGGAATTTGAAGATGCTCTAAAAGAATTAGTAGATAAGACAGTTGCAAACTTTCCCGGCTCTACTTCTGAATTTAAAGTAATTGAACAGTACAGAAATATGAAAAACGTTTTGGTTCAATATCCCGAAGTTGAAACAAATGCGTTAGAGGCACTTAATCGTTTGAATATTACTCCTATTCAATCTCCAATTAGAGGTGGTACAGATGGATCTAGATTAAGTTTTATGGGTTTACCAACTCCTAATATTTTTGCTGGTGGCCATAATTTTCATGCGGTAACAGAATATGTTGCTGTTCAAGATATGGAAATGGCCACGAAGACTATTGTTGAATTATGTCAAATTTGGGAAGAAAAGGCATAGCAAATATTTAGGTGTAAGTTTAAATAAAAACCCACATATAGTGGGTTTTTATTTAAACAATTGAAAAACTTTAGTATTTTCTTAAAAACAATAAATAGTAATAGGTTGAAATATGGTTACTCTTGACAAAATGACTTTAACAGAAGTATTAAAAAGATCTGTAAATAAATTTCCTAATAAAATCGCTCTTTCAGGTATTGAAGGAAATGCAATAAGCTATAGAGAATTTAATAATAAGGTTCAGAAAATATCAAGCTTTCTTAAAGAGCAAGGTATTGTAAGTGGAGATAGAGTAGCTTTAATAAGTGAGAACACTCCTAACTGGGGAGTAGCTTATTTTGCTATTACAACAATGGGAGCAGTTGTCGTTCCTATTATGACAGAATTTCAAGCTGCTGATGTTCACCATATACTTAAGCATTCCGGTAGTAAAGGAATATTTATTTCTGCTAAACTTTATGAGAGAGTAGAAGAATTTAAATCAGAAACTTTAACGACTTTTATATTAATTGATGATTTCAGCATCATTCCCCATGATAAAACCACAGATCTAATTAGCACCATGTTGAAAGAAGGGAAGAGGGAGTTTTCTAAAATATTTGAAGCTGCTTTGAAGTTTGTCGGTGTTAAAACTGAAGAAGTTGAAGAGGATGATTTAGCTGCAATTGTTTATACATCTGGGACTACAGGTCATTCGAAGGGCGTGATGTTAACTCATAAAAATCTAGTATTTGATGCTATTGCAACTTCCGATTTTGTAAGTACTAATGAAGACGATAGAATGCTATCACAGTTACCGCTTGCACATACGATGGAATGTACATTAGGGTTAATATTTCCATTAATGGTGGGTGTATCCGTATACTACTTAGAAAAACCACCAACGGCTGCTATTTTATTGCCCGCTTTAAAAAAAGTTAAACCAACTATTATGATTAGTGTTCCTCTTATAATTGAAAAAATATATAAGATGAAAATTTTACCAGAAATAAACCGTAAAGCAGTAACTAGAAATTTATATAAGGTACCAACACTTAGAAAAAAAATAAATAAAGTTGCAGGTAAAAAATTAGCAGTTACATTCGGTGGTAGTTTAAGAATGTTCTGTATTGGCGGGGCTGCTTTAGCTCCAGATGTTGAAAGATTTTTAACGGAAGCAAAATTTCCCTATGCTATGGGCTATGGTCTAACTGAAACCTCTCCTCTCGTAACCGGTACAGATAATTTTGGTGTTAGGTCTGGTGCCAGTGGGAAAGTACTTTATGGTATGGAAGTAAAAATAGTTGATTCTGATGAGATTACTGGGGAAGGCGAAGTATACATAAAGGGCCCAAATGTAATGAAAGGTTACTTTAAAGATCCTGAAAAGACAAAAGAAGTTCTAACAGAAGATGGATGGTTCAAAGCTGGTGATCTGGGTTATCTTGATAAAGATGGGTATTTGTTCTTAAAGGGACGATCAAAAAATGTAATTATTGGTTCAAATGGTAAAAACATTTATCCAGAAGAAATTGAGTCTGTTATTGTTGAGAATAGTTTTGTATTGGAAACACTGGTTTATGAATCTGAAGGGAAAATTATAGCAAGAGTTCACTTAAACTATGAAGAACTGGATGAAGAATTAGGATTAAAAGATGTAAATGAATCCGAAGCAAGAAAAAAAGTTAATGGATTATTAAATGATATTTTATCAACTGTAAATAGTAGAGTCTCAACTTTCTCTAAAATTAATAAAATAATTGAACAGCAAGAACCATTTGAAAAAACACCAACCAAAAAAATTAAAAGGTATTTGTATAGTTAAAAATAGCGGCTGGTTATTAAAAAAACAATATAAATTACAATTTAGAACGGTTAGAAAAGTTTCAGTTCTTATTAGTAGAATTATTTAAACTTTCAAAATATCGTCTAATCAAATCTTCATAGTCCTTTGAATAACCCTCTTGTATTGATTTAAGTAATTCTTCACGCAAAATATCCTTTGCTCGTTCATCACTTAAAATTAATTCATTGGGTGATTCTAAATTAAATACCTTACCCGAGAATGACTCTCTATTTTTTTCAAAATCTCTTTCATTGATGGAACGTTGAGCATCAAGTAATTTGGATAATATCTTCTCTTGCGTTCTAATTAAATCGTCATCAACTTTTTTTGTATTCAAACCGGAAATTACTTCATTCATTTCTTCTAACACTTTTTCTAAATTGATTGTCAACTTTTTAGATTCTCCGGCTTCTCTAGCTTCTTTATTCAGTTCCGATAAAGACTTTTTAATAGCCCCTTGCTCTTGAGATAATCTTTGAAGCTGGGCTTGCTGCTGCATAGTCAATTGCCCTTGCTTCATCATTTGTGTCATTTTATTTAATCCCATTTGTTGCTGAGCCATTTGCTGTAATTGCTGCATCATAGACATCATACCTCCACTCCCTTGGCCTCCGCCTTGCATCATACTTTGCAAAGAGTTTTGCAGAAATTCAGCAGCTTCATTTAGACTTTTCATCGCTTCACCTTGTTTAGAAGACACTTGCTGACCATTTTTTTTCTGCATTCCTGCTATGGATTGATTCATATTATTTCTGGCTTTTCCAAGAGCTTCGCCCATCTCAGGTGTTATAGCAAATGTTTTTTGTGAAAGTTCACTTAGTTGTTTTAATATGTTTTCAAGGTTTTGTTTAATCTCCATTTGCGGTTGAGCCATATTTGGTAATTGTCTGGGTTGAGATCTTAATTGATTTGTCTCTTTATTTAATGATTCCTGTTCCTTTGATAATCCAATAATATTATCAATTGCTTTTAACATATTTTGCATTACCATCTGCTGAGATTGCTGTTGCATTTGCTGTTGCATTTGTTGTAGTTGCTTTTGCATGGAACTCATATTCTTTGATAATTGCTGCTGGTCTTTCAAAGCATCAAATGGATTTTGTTTTTCCAATTTTTCCATTGCATTTTCAGACAACTCTTGGTTTTTTTGTTCATCAAACTGTTTTTTCAACTCTTCCATCTTTTGAATTGGCATGTCATTAACTTCACTCATTTTCTCTTGTAATTTCTGCAATTCATCTTCAAGCGAGTTGATCTGATTATCAACATCTTTTTGTTCATTGGCTAACTCTTGGTTTTCAGATTGATTCTCTTCGTTCAAATTCTTTTCGGTTTCTTCAGTAAGCTTTTCTAAATCTTCGACCATTTTTTCCGTACGCTTTATAACTTCATCCATCTTTTGCTCAATCTGAATTTTTTTCAGAAGATTCAATGTTCGCTCAATACTTTTCTGGAACAATTCTTCATTCATAGATAAATTTTCCATCGACTGCTGAACTTTATCTCTCATTAATTGTTCTAATGATTTTTGCATATCTTCCATAGCTTTTCTCATTTCTTCGCTGCTTAATTCATCCATCAGGTCCTGAAGCTCATTATATTTTTCCATTGTCTCTTCAGAAAGCAAATTATTCTCTGTCATTTCTTTACGCATATTTTCTAATTGTTCTTGAACATCATCAATTTTATTTGCTATTTCTTCAAACTTTTTAACTGTTTCTTCAATACGCTCTTTTTCGTTCCAATCAATTTCTTTTTCGTTTTGCTTTAATTCATCACTTATTTGCTGAAGTTCTTTTTGCAATTCTTGCGATTCTTGCAATGTTTCAGTAAGATCGTCCATCGCAGATTCTTGTACATTATCTGCTTGAGCAAATAATTCATCCAAAGTTGGAACTCTTAATTTATATATTTCACTTTTGGTCGATTTTGGTCCGCTGACAAAATCATTATCATAAACCTCTATGTAGTATGTAACAATTTCATTTTCTTTTAAACCTAATCTGGAGACATCCCAATTGTAGTAAAGCGCTTGCTCAACTTTATTTGGACTAATCTTTAGTTCAATATTTTTTATGTTTTTAACTTCACTCTGTTGTTCAGTTGTAAATCTAGAATATCTTAGGAAAGTTTTTGAAAAACCGAAATCATCTTTTATTGTATAGTTTATACTAACAATATCATTAGATGGTAAAAGTGAAATTCGTTCTGGTTTTAGAATCTCAATTTCAGGAAATCTGTCGGGGGATACTTTTATTGAATACTGAATTGGATTTTCATTTTTATTCCCATCTTTGTCCAATATTTCAAAGAAGTAAATACCATTTTTAATAACATTAAAACTGCCATCCGTTGATTTATTATCTACTGCTAAAGAATCAATTTTGTTAATATCATATTTCCTTACTGCACTATTTAAATCCTTTGTGGTTGTAAGCTTGTAATTTACCTTTGTTCCTTTGAGAGCAGAAATATTTCCATTGTTATCTTGTGTTATAATTGGTAGTCTGGAGTATTGTGGAGGAATAAGATCAAAATTAATCATACTAATAATCGGTGGGGAAGTGACTTCAATTCGGTAAATTCCTGTTTTTATTTCATTTTTTTGAGCAAAATAGACCATTGAATTTTTGTTGCTTCTTAACTCAATTGTAAAAATATTATTTGAATCCGATTTTACTAAATGATCTTTATATTCAGATTCGATCGACGATTTTGTAGATATAAAAATATCTTCTGGTGTTTTTCCCATCGATTTAACAGAAATAAATATGCTTTCACCTTTTTTGATTTTTTTATTACCTGTCAATACTTCTAAAGAAAATTCAAGAGGTTTCGCGAATTCCTTATTAAAGTTGAGTAATCTTAAAGATCCTTGTCTTAATAAGGGAAATGAAATTAAGGTAATTGCAGTTATTACCAAAATTGCTGTAAGGATTTTTATTTTTTTCTTAAGCTCGGAATAGTTTAATATTTCAAAAAAATCTAATTGCGAAACTTTATTATAAGTATTCTCAAATGCTGCATTAGCTAATTCGGGTGAAAAATTATTGTTCTTATTTTCAAACAGCTGTAGGGAGTTTAATAAATTATCTTTAACTTCAGAATAGTGTGCCCCAATTTCTTGCGCCCCCTTATCTATTTCTAATAAAGATCTTGAGTTAAAGTAATTCCAAACAGAGGTTGCAATGAATATAGTCAATAATATTATTGCCACAAGTAATAAGACAATAATAAATGTCAGACGTATGGAAGTAGAAAAATAATTGATTGACTCAACAATAGATAATAGCAGGAAACATATAATTATTATACTGAATGCCTGAATCCCACCCTGTAGAATATTTTTTAAATTTTTTCTTTTTAAGAAAAACGAAATCTTTTTTAATAATTTTTCTTTATGTGATATGATATTAGTCATTTAGAAATTCTAATTTGAAAGGGCATATACAATTATATTGGTTCCAAACTGTAAGGCTTCTATTCTTTTTTCTACTGGATCATTATGAACATCCTGATTAGCCCATCCATCACTAGGGTTACTTTCTGTAGAATAAAATATAACCATTCTTTTACCTAGAAAAAGCCCGTATCCTTTTGGTGGTTTATTATCATGCTCATGAGTCTTTGGAGGTCCATTGTTAAAATCATATAGCGAGTGGTAAATTTCGTGATTGAATGGAAGTTCAACTAAATCAGAATTAGGGAAAATTTTCTTTATTTCTCTCTTAAATGATTTATCCAATCCATAATCATCATCAACAATCATGTATCCACCATTTTCAAAATATTCTCTTAAGGTTTTTATGTTTTTATCTGAGAGAACAATATTGCCATGTCCAGTAAGAAATGTGATAGGATAATTGAATATTTCATTTGTTTCTAAATCAGCAACAACATATTTTGGATTGGTTATTATGTTTGTATTCTCAGTTATATAATTTAGTAGATTTACTTCAGCAGAGGGATCATTATACCAATCACCCCCACCAGGGTATTTTACTCTAGCAATTTGTAAGTAAGGATTTGATTGAGAAAATATTTCAATAGTGATAATAAGAAATAAAGTAATAATTTTTATAAACTTCATCTGGTTTATTGAATCCCCATTTAACTAAAATTTTATGACACTAAAACTTAATACTTCATCTGACAAAAACAAGTTCCCTAATCTTTCAACTAATAACCAATTCTAAAATAATTCTTGCCTCGCCGAAGCAATTTCTATTTATTTGTGACGTATATCACACTTTAAAAATAGCGAATTATAAAAAGTTAGATATTAACTCGTTTTTAAGATAAATACCATAGTGTAAATGTTCTAAAACGATAAAAAGTTAAAAAAGACACTAAAATAATCAATTATTAGGTGTAGCTGAGGAGGAAAATAACTCAACAAAAAAAAACATTTACCGATTATTATTTATATCAAAAACAATAACATAAAATAAAAGATAAAATCATGAAAAAAAATTACATTTTAATAGCCTTTTTGACGTTAATTGCTGCATTTATTTCCAGTTGTGAACTCAAGGATGATACTTCTACTAATTCAGATGGAAGTGATTCTACTTATACCGTCACCCTAACAGGAGATGTTGTTGAAGCCTCTACTGGAAATGGTATTGGTGGCGCAACAATTAGAATTAGTGATGGTGAGACCGTGAAAGGAACTACAACCGATGATGCTGGGGAGTTCTCCACCACAATTGAGGTTACTCAAGATGTTGATCTAGCAATTATTGCAACAAAAGATGGATACATTTCAGACACAACTAATGTTTTTGCGATAAAGAACGCAATAACGGAGGTTCCTTTATTTCAACTTAATGAAGATGAAAATTCTTCAGGTGGAACAGGTACATCTGGTGGTGCAGCATCAATAAATTTATTTTCACAATCCGCATCTTCGGTTGGTGTTAAAGAAAGTGGAACATTAGAAAGTGCACAGATTGTTTTTGAAGTTAGAGATTCTTCAGGAGTTCTAATTGACGAATCACACGCAGTAGAAGTAATTTTTACATTTGGTTCAACACCCGGTGGTGGTGAATACCTTTTCCCAGGTTCTGTGACAACAAATGCATTGGCAAAAGCAGCGGTCACACTTAATACAGGAACTATCGCAGGTGTAGTTCAAGTAATTGGTGAAGCGACTGTAAATGGAATGGTAATTAAATCTAAACCAATACTAATAGCTATTCATGGTGGATTTCCTGAAGAAGATCTTTTCTATGTTGCTAGTGAAAAACTCAATTACCCTCTTTTGGGTGTAGTTGGTTCACCAATAGATTTTACGGGATATGCTGGTGATAAATATAATAATCCAGTCCGACCAGGTACAGCTATCTATTTTACAACTAATTACGGAATTATTGGTGGTTCCAACTTAACAGGGGATGCAGGTACTGCTACTGTAACTTTACTAACAGAACCACGACCAAGTGATCCAGAATATGGACCTGGTTTCTTTAGAGTGACTGCCAGAACAGCAGATGAAAATTTGAATAACATTTCTACCGAAACGGTTAGATTGCAATCCGGTGCTCCTTTAATGAGTGTAAATCCATCTTCGTTTAGCTTAGAGAATGGTGGATCACAATCATTTTCTTATGCAATTGCCGATGTTAATGGTAATCCTATGTCTGAAGGCCAAACAATAGGTGTATCTATTGAAAGTGAATTTATTGAAGTTGCTGGAGCTACAGAAGTTCGGTTCCCAGATACACAAAGCCAAAGTTGGACCGCATTTTCGTTCATCGCTTTTGATACTAAACCGGATACAGTGTTAGTAGAAAATGTAACTATTGAAATAGGAACTTCTGGCTCAAATGGAGATTTAACAATAGTTTTAACTGGTTCAGCAGAATAGAATAAATATTTATAAAAACGTTTAAAAAGTCCGGTTTTAACCGGACTTTTGTATTTTAAAAGATTCCAATATTGAATACTCACCCTTATTTGCTTATTTTAATAAGCTTAACTAAAAATAATATCTAAACTAGGCGTAAAATGGATTTTAAGCTAAGAACACATACTTGTGGTGAATTAAGAAAAGATGATATTGGTGAAACCGTAGCTCTCAATGGTTGGGTTGACAATAGAAGAGATTTAGGTGGAGTAATTTTTATTGATTTGCGAGATAGATATGGCATTACCCAGGTTGTTTTTGAACCCACTTATCATAAAGATGCACATGAATTAGGTAAAAAGTTAAGAAGCGAATTTGTAATATCAATTGAAGGGAAAGTAAGAAAACGTCCTGAAGGGACAGAAAACAAAGATCTTGAGACCGGTATGGTAGATGTTATGGTGGATAAACTTTCTATTTTAAATGAAGCGGAGACACCTCCATTTCAAATTAAAGATGATATTGATGTTAGCGAAGAATTGAGATTAAAATATAGATATTTAGACTTAAGAAGAAGTAGAATGCAGAATAATTTGACTCTGAGACACAAATTTTATCAAATAGTTAGAAATTATTTTGATTCTCAGGACTTTATTGAGATAGAAACACCTATATTAATGAAAAGTACCCCAGAAGGTGCGAGGGATTTCCTTGTCCCAAGTAGGTTACACAAAGGCAGTTTTTATGCTCTCCCTCAATCACCTCAAACTTATAAACAACTATTAATGGTTTCTGGGTATGATAGATATTTTCAAATAGTAAAATGCTTTAGAGATGAAGATTTAAGAGCTGATCGTCAACCAGAATTTACTCAGATAGATGTTGAAATGTCTTTCATTAATGAAGAGACAATTTACTCAATAGTTGAAGGTTTAATGAGGAAATTGTATAGTCAATTAAAAGGAATTGAATTAAAAGATCCAATCCAAAGATTAACATATGATGAAGCAATGGAAAAATATGGAAGCGATAAACCGGATCTTCGTTTTGGGATGGAAATGAAGTCCCTTAATGAGGCGGTTTCCACTTCTGAATTTAGAGTGTTTAAAGATACTATTGAGAATGGTGGAATAATTACTTCTTTATTAGCTAAAGGATGTGGTGACTATACAAGAAACCAACTTGATGTAATAACAGACTTTGCCAAGAAACTTGGCGCTGGTGGATTAATATGGATGAGAGTGAGAGAAGAAGGATTGGAAGCACCCATAGCTAAATTTTTAACTGATGAAGAAAAGCAAGCAATAATTAATGTTTTAGGTGCAGAAGTTGGAGATTTAGTATTAATTGTTTCTGGTCAAAAACTGAAAGCACTTTCTATTATGGGTAATTTAAGATTAGAAATGGCTAGAAGGTTAGAGTTACTTGAAAAATCTACTGAAGATAAATTAGTTTGGGTTACACACTTTCCATTATTTGAATGGGATGATGAAACACAAAGATTTTATGCGATGCATCACCCATTTACCTCTCCACAAGATTCAGATGTTGAATTTCTAGAGTCTGAGCCAGCTAAGGTTCATGCTAGAGCGTATGATTTAGTTATGAACGGAAATGAAATTGCTGGTGGCAGTCTTAGAATTTACAATTCAGATTTGCAATCTAAAATGTTCAATGCTCTGGGTATCTCAGAAGAAGAAGCGAATGATAAATTTGGCTTTTTAATGAATGGATTTAAATATGGTGCACCACCACACGGAGGAATAGCTTTTGGTTTGGATAGAATGGTAATGCTTTTTGCTGAGGAAAATTCGATAAGAGATGTTATCGCATTTCCAAAAACTACTAGTGGTCTTTCATTAATGGATGGATCACCATCTATAGTAAGTGATGAGCAACTGAGAGAGCTTCACATTAAACACAGAAGATGATATTCTAGTATTTACATATTTATAGTTAGTTATTGTTCGTCTGTGTCAATTCCTTTTCAACAAAAAGAATATGGCAAGGTTTTTGAGTTTATTCAAATTAAACTACTAATAATTGAATATTATTCTAAATCAATCCTCTTTATTCTCGATTATTAGTTAAAATAATTATTAAATATTAAGAGAACTAAATGGGACAACAACAAATCTTGCTAATAATCCTTTCAGTTATAGTTGTGGGCGTTGCAATAGCAGTAGGGATCAATTTATTTAGGGCAAATGCAATAGAGCAAAAAAGAAATGAAGTTATTAATGAATGTACTTTATTAGCAAGTGAGGCTCAATTATATTATAGAAAACCAACAGCACTTAGTGGTGGTGGTAAATCTTTTGTTGGGTGGATCGTTCCAAATCAATATATTACCACTGAAGCCGGTTCTTTTAGTGCAACTGTTAATTCTGCTGAAGAAGTAATAATTACAGGAATTGGTAATGAAGTTGTTACCGCTAATGATTCTATTGAAGTCAAACTAACTGTAACCCCATTAATTTACCAAACAACTATAATACATTAGTATTGTTGTAGATTTTACCAGTAATTATTACATGTCTGTTAAAATTATATTGTTCCATTTTGATAAATTACCCAATATTAGCCATTCATGGTTCATTCCTAGACACCTCACTGTGACATAGATCACTTTTTTGAAAAGTTTTAGCACATATTAACTTTGGCACAGTTCTTTCGATAGTTAATGTAGCTTATACGCAATAATTACCATTAACAAATCAAAAGGAGTTTCATAATGGGTCAACAACAGTTATTATTAATCGTTTTAGGTGTTATCATTGTAGGTATTGCAGTAGTTGTAGGTATTAATGTATTTACAGCTAGTAGTGTTAATGCTAACCGAGATGCAGTAATTGCAGATCTTACAACTTTGGCAGCAATGTCACAACAATATTATAGAAAACCTGTTGCAATGGGTGGTGGTGGAAATTCATTTGTTGGTTTTACCGTTCCAACATCTTTGTTACAAACTGCTAATATGTCTGCAGATGTAACTCCAACAGTTGCAGCACAGCAAATTACTTTTGTGGGAACAGGAACAGAAGATGATCCAAGCAATGGTGATGCTAAAGTTGGAATAACAATGGTTGTTTCACCGAACGCAATTACGGGAACAACAATTGCTACAGCAGGCAGCTAAATTTATCAAAAAAAGTTTCGATTTTAATATTAGTAAATCTAGTTAATTGATAAGGCTAATAAAGCCAAAAAAAAAGTTTTATTAGCCTTTCCTTTATTAATAAAAAAAGAACGTAGACATCATGATAGAACTTCGTTTTAACGCACTCAAAACAAATGGTCAGGCAATTGTAGGTACAATAAGTGCTCCTACAGTGAGCCTGGGTAAGAAAAAAATTCAAGAGCTTGTCAGCAAGCATGGGTTAAAGACAAAGGCAATTGAAAAGAAGTCTACCTACTTATATAAAGTTAAGCGAGGCGATGAAAAGCCATTTACTGGTGAACAAAAAGCTTTTAACAAGCAAGAGGTAACTCAAGCTTTAACAAAACTTGGTTATAAAGTGGTTTCTGTTAATAAGAAATTATTAGATTTTACAATGAAACCACCAACCCAAGAGATTGTTTCTTATGTAAAGATAAGTGCTGAGTTATTGGAGCAAAAATTACCATTTGGTGAAATAATGAATTTGCTAACAAACGATCTCGAAAATAAAGCATTAAGAGAGACGATTAAGCAAATAAATAACGAGCTAAAAAAAGGTGCTGATAGTGAAGCGGTATACTTAAAATATTCATCTGTACTTGGTAAATTCACTTCTTATATGCTCGGATTAGCATCTAAAAGTGGTAATATGACCGAAATATATAAAGCTACTGCCAAATTTTTGGAGAGACAGCAAGAGTTTAAGAAAAATCTTAGGAGTGCATTAATCACACCTATGATTACACTATTTATTTTGGCTCTGGCAGTACTATTTTATGTCGGTTATATTTTCCCCGAAACAGCAAAATTATTCTTAAAGTTTGATATACCATTACCTCCGATGACTGCAGCCACGTTAGATTTTAGTGATTTTATTTTATCAAATCCAATTCTTTTAACTCTGTTTTTCCTTGTTCCACCAATAGCATTGTGGAGATTTGCGAAAACGGAGAAAGGTAAATATTTAACAGATAAGTGGATGATGAAAATTCCTGTTATGGGGTCTCTAATTCACAAAACAAATATTGAAGTGTTCTGTAGAGTATTCTACACACTTTACACAGGTTCTGCGGATAGTATTGAGCCAATTAGAATTGCTTCTGAAGCAACTGGTAACAGTTATTTTGAAGGTCAAATTAAGAATGTTTCCATTCCGTTGATGACAAGTAAAGGCGTTGGACTTACTGATGCACTAGAAGCAAGTGGTGTATTTACATCAACGGCAATTTCTAGATTTCATTCTGGTGAAGAAACTGGTACAATAAAAAACACAGCTTACCAATTATCAAATTATTATGAAAGTGAAACGGTTTTTAGATTAAAGAATGTTATTGAAATGATTCAAGTGTTTATTGCAATGGTAATTATGGTTGTTATGATTGGGTTAACTTTAGTCTCAGCGGAAACAGCAACTATAAATCCTAAACCTCCAGTAATGTAAAGGATAGGTTAGCATAGTATGATTGAGGAAAGAATAGAAATGACGGATAAGATTGGTTACCTCTTATTAAAGAAAGGGATAATCGATCTTGATATTTTACAGAAGGCACTTGAAGCCAAAGAAAAAGACCTAAATGGTGCAAAACGAAATTTAGGACAAATCTTGGTTCAGGAATTAGGATTTGAGCACGACATAATATTTAGGGAAATTGCAATTCTTTATGCATTTCGTGAGATAAGTTTTAATATAGAAGAATTTAATGATCAAAGAATAGCCCAACTGCAAAAAATTCTTGATGAAGCAGGAGATGAAGTAAAAAATCTTCTTTTGGAACATAATGTTTTACCATATAAATATGATGAAAGAATAAAAGATAAGTTAATACTTGCTGCTGTAGATCCTACAGATAGAGCTCTCACAAAAATTGCATATGCATTAAAAGCTAAAAAGTATGAACTAAACTATATAAAAAAGAAAGATTACGAAAAGCTTGTCGATTTAGTAATTCCACAAGAAAATGAATTTTTACAGATGGTAGAATCCTCTGAAGAATTCATGAATGTTGATATTGATGAATCTTCAGTTTCCGAAGAACAACTTGATTCTGAAATTAACAAAAGCGCACTCGTTAATCTTGTAGAGGGTGCACTAATGGAAGGTGTGCGAAGAGGAGTCAGTGATATTCATATTTTCCCTGTTAGTGGAACTAGAACTGAAATTCATTTCAGACAAGATGGGAAACTTGCCAAATGGTATGTGCAAGATAATACTTTACCTGAAGCGGTAATGGCTGTGGTAAAAGATAGGGCAAAGGGCTTAGATAGGTTTGAGAGAGAACAAGCACAAGATGGATTTATACAGAGACAAATTGATAATTACATTATTCGCTTTAGAGTATCTGTTTTACCAATGGTTGGAACAGAACTTAAAAATAAATTCGAGAGTATTGTAATAAGAATTCTTGACGATAGAAACGTTATTAGAGATTTAAGTAAGCTGGGATTGGTTGGATACGCAAACACGGCTTTTGAAAAAGCTATTAACCAACCACAAGGTATGGTGATTTTAACTGGACCAACTGGTAGTGGTAAAAGTACTACTCTTATAGCAGCACTTTATCAGGTTATAGATCCAACAGTAAATGTATTAACTGTCGAGGATCCCGTAGAGTATGTAATTGAAGGAGCAAGACAGCTTAAGATTGGTCACAAAATGAACTTTGAGCAAGCAATTAGGGCAATATTGAGACATGATCCTGATATCGTTTTAGTTGGTGAGATGAGAGATAAAGAGACTGCTGAAACTGCGGTAAAATTGGCCAACACAGGTCATTTAACATTTTCAACTCTTCATACCAACGATGCTCCAAGTGCTGTTGCAAGACTTTATAAAATGGGAGTTGAACCATTTTTGATTGCTTATGCAATTAATATAATTGTGGCGCAAAGGCTTATTAGAAAATTATGTGACAATTGCAAAAAGAGAGTTACTGAATTTGATGAAGTTGAAATGAGTTCAGCTGGTTTGGATATTGAAGAATGGAAAAATTATGAAATTTATGAATCAGTCGGCTGTGAAAAATGTAATAATTCTGGCTTTAAGGGTAGAATAGCTGTACATGAAGCACTTTATTTTACAAAAGAAATTAGAGAAATTATAGTGAAATCAGGTGTAGAGGTTGATGAAGAAAAAGTTAGAACTCAAGCTAGAAAGGATGGTACACTTAACTTGAGAGAAAATGGATTGGAAAAAGTAAAAATAGGTTTGACCTCTATCCAAGAGGTTATCAGTGGAACAATGGAAGAATAATAACTTAAATAGAAAGATAAAATGATAAATAATGCACTCGAAATATTATCAAATTTTGCAAAAGATATTCCTGAAGCCTACCATGGTCCGGATAGGACTAATTATATAGTTGAGCGTTCAGAAGAGATGTCTATTGAAGAAAAAGATATTTTAGTAAAATATTTTAATCATATTCTAACAGTTATGATTGATAGAGATGCTTCTGATATAGAATTGGGTGGGCCTGGAACTGCAAATTATATTTGGTTTAGAATTCAAGGAACAAAACAGAGAATAAAGGACTTGCCAAATCTCAAACTTGATGAAGCAACCTTACTCATTGCAGCTTTACTAAATAAAAATCAACATCGACATCTACTTGTTAACCGTAATTTGGATTTTAGTTACACTTTTAGATATACAAAAAATAATGTAAACGTAAGATTTAGAGCAGATGCATATTATGACTTAGATTCGTTAACTCTAAATATGCGATCAATCTCGAGTAGTTTGAGATCGTTGGAAAGTTATGAATTCCATCCGTATGCTCTGCAGGCTATGAGTCATAATTATAATAAATTTGGTCTTTCTTTAATCACAGGCATAACCGGATCTGGTAAATCAACTACACTAGATGCTGTGATAAATTATCATAACCAGACAAATCCTTGCCAAGTAATAGTTATTGCAGCACCAATAGAGTTTGTTCACACCTCAAATCAGTGTTTAATAAAGCATAGAGAAGTTGGTCGTGATGTTCTATCTTTTAAGGAAGGTGTTACACAAGCATTAAGACAAGATCCAGATATTATAGTTATTGGTGAGATGAGAGATCCAGATACTATTTTGTCATCTCTCGAAGTTGCAGATACTGGTCACAAAGTTTTCTCAACCCTACATACATCTTCAGCTATTGAATCTATAGATAGAATTATTGCTGAGGTAAATCCAGTTGAGCAGGAGAGAGTAAGAATGCGTCTCGCAGATGTTCTAATATCAGTTGTTTCGCAAAAACTTATTCCTGGTATGGATGGTAAACTAGCATTAGCAAAAGAAGTATTGATTGTAACACCAAGTGTAAAGGCAGCAATAAAAAATAATAACACTAGTGAGATTTATATGATGATGAACCAAGGTGGTCCGATGGGAATGATTACCATGGAACAAGATTTGATGAGATTATATCAGCAGAGAAAAATTTCTAAAGAAAATATGATAGCATTTGCAAATAATAAAAATAGAATACGTCAATTATTTAAAGCGGTATAAATTATGAAACCAATTGTTTGCGTTTCGTCCGAAGGACAAGATACAAAAATAGTTGTGCTCTCTAAAGAGAAAGATGGCATTAAGATACATAAGACATTTTCAATGGTTATGTCCGGAGGAGAGAGTTTTGATGATCCAATGGCTAACCAGACCTCCGATCAGTCTTTAAAGGGCTTTGAATCTGATTTTAGCATTGAAAGTGTTGGTGAAGCTGGAAGTAATCAACTGGCCAGTGTGGATAAAAATGATGTTAGTTTTGCTGCAAACTATTTTGGACAAGATGAATTAAAGAATGCAGAATTTATTCCTGTTGTTACTGACCCAGTTGTAAATCATCACAATTTTACAGGCCATATAAACAGTAATAAGAAGAAAAATATTGAATCAATTATTACAGACATAGCAAAACATAAAAACATTACAGTTACACAAGATACAATAGATTATGTTAAGGTTGATGATCAAACATTACATAGTGTATTTATTCGAGAAGACAATACAAGTGTCGATTTTATAAATTCTTGGGCAAGTCATAACGGTAAGAAATTTTATAAAATAGCAACGATAAAGAATTCTGAAACTGCGTTAGCTCATTATGTAGCAAAAAATAATAAGTTCTTTGAAGAAGATTATACATTAATTATCAATACAGGAAATGAATCAAGTAAATTGATTTTTCTTAAAGGAGATAAACTTTCTCACATTGGCTCATCTCTTGATATAGGGACAAAGGATATACACACCTATGATGTTTATTTCTCAAAAATTCTTCTAGAAATGGAGAATGGAGGAATTCCTCGTTTAGATAATGTGATCCTTTGTGGTGAGGATAATTCAGAAAATTTAGTTTTATCTTTTTATGGTACATTCCCTGAAGCTAATGTGAATGAACTTAAATTTGAAGGTCTGGATTTAACAAGCTTAGGTGAAGAACAAAAAGACAACCTTTCTTCATTTGCTTTTTCAATTGCTGCTGGTTTAGAATATTTTGATGAAAAGGAAAACAAATATCAAGGAATAAACTTTCTTCCAAAATATATTCAAGAAAATCAAAAATTCATTCAATTTGGATGGCACAGTTTAATTGTTCTTCCGTTGATATTTGCTACAACTTTATTTTTTACATTCCAAGTTTTAGAAAACAATAAAATGCTAATAGAGCAGCAGCGAGAAATTACTCGGCTTAACTTACTAGAAATTCAGAATGAATTAATTATTCAAGAAATGACTGGTTATAGTAATAAAATCGATAATTTTGGAAATACACAAGCTATACTTGATTCAGCAACAGCTGGGGCAGAGGTTTGGGGTAAAATGCTTACCAAAGTTTCTGATTTTATGGAACGAAGAAGAAAATTTTGGGTATCAAATTTAGAAAGTGAACTTGGCCAAAAAGTAAGCCTAAAAGGTTATGCGCTTTCAAGAAATGTTTTAACAGAATTCGTTGATAACAATAATTCATCTGCTTTAAATACAGTTATTTATGACCCATTAAGAGATACGAAGACTTACTCTTATACATTAAATTTTAACATTAATCCGGACGGAGCTTATCCAAATGAACCGTAAAACAGTGAGCACGTTATTGCTATTAGCAATACTGGTTATTATTACAGTTGGTGGTGGCATATATACGTATTATTTTCAGTCAGGCGATATATCAGAAAATCAGAAAGAATTAGATAATCTGAAAATTACCGCTCTTAACACTGAAGATTTAAAAACACAGTTGGCAGACTTGAAGGGGAAGGTAGCAGAATTAGATTCTATTCTTGCACTTCGGAAATACATAATTCCTGTAAATATTCCTCAGTCCAATTTTTTTAAATTTGTTAATAAAGTCAGCTCAAATTTTTCGGAATATTCTCATGTGAATGTTGAGTATTCAGGCTTAGGAGATCCAGGTGACTTTTTCAGTTATATGTATAATATAACAGGAACGGCTGATTTTAATGATTTATTTAAGCTTGTTTATGCAATTGAGCAGAGCAAAGAATTAAAAAAGGTATTAAAGGGTAACCTGACTAATTTCGTAGAAGTTGATGAAGATGGATTCCCGCATTATTTGGTAAGCTACAATTTTAATGTTATGGTTTACTATTCAGATAATGATACTTATGCATCTGCCAAATACAAGGAAAATAGTTTAAGATCAAATTCTCTGTACAATATTTTCTATCCACTAATTAGAGATGATATCCCTCCAAATTCTGAGAATCTTCTTGATGTTCAAACTGCGCAGTTACTTGCTTTAATTCCTGACGGAGCATATGTCTCTGATGCGAGTGGAAAAACTCATTTGTTATGGGAAGGAGATGAAGTTTATTTGGGATATTTAACGAAGATTGATTATACAACAAATGATGTAAAATTTGTGCTTAATAAAGGTGGTGTAATTGAAAAGATTACATTAAAACTAGAACAAAATTCATCAGAAAATGATAAAAAACTTACGAGTAAATAACATGAAAAAACTAATAATATTAATTACTATATGTCTTTTTTCAACCTCGGTTATTGCCCAGCGACAAGTTGAAAAATCTCTAAATGAATTTGTTAATCCGGACGAACTTGTTTCTATTGCGGAGTATACACCTTTTGATAGTGCTATTGAAGCTCTCAGTCAAATAAGCGAAAGAAAAACAGGTAAACGAATTGTTAGTACGGCTGGTTTAACTTCTCCTATTGGTGTGGAAATTAGCAAGCTTCCTTATATGAAAGCACTAGTAGTAATTGTACAGTATAATAATTTGGAATTTGAAGAAAGAGAAAGCGTTGTTGTAGTTAGGAAAAAATTAACAGAAGCCAAAGGATTAACTGAAGATACATATGCTTCGATAGATTCACGAGAAGTTAAAATTTCAGCTGTTTTCTTTGAAGCTGATGTAGCGGAACTAAGAGAACGCGGAATTAACTGGGAATGGCTAATGTCAAATTCAGCTGGTGTTTCACTTGGAAGTAATTTGAGATCTTTTACTGAAGGAATAGATGAAGACGCAGCTAGTAGTAGTAGCACAGCGACACAACAAAAACCGCCAGAATATTTACTTAATGGATTAAGTGAGTTTACTTCTGGGGATTGGACTGGAAGCGTAGATGGGGTATTCAAATTTTTTGAATCTGAAAATTTAGGCGAAGTTATAGCTAGGCCTAAAGTGACAGTTCGTGATAAAATGAAAGGTAAAATTCAAATTGGATCGGATATCTCTATCAAGCAAAGAGATTTTGCCGGAAATGTAATTGATGTATTCTACTCTACGGGTACTATAGTTGATGTAACCCCATTTATTTATAACGAAGATAACCAAGATTACATCTTATTGAAAGTTAGTGCCGAAAGAAGTTCTGCAATACCTGGTGAAATTACAACGGAAATTAAGAAAACACTTGTCACTACAGATTTATTAATGGTATCAGGGGAAGAAAAAGTTATCGGTGGTTTATTTATCAATGAAGAAATCAATATTCGTCAAGGTATCCCAATACTCAAAGATTTACCTTGGTGGGTATTTGGCCTTAGATATTTAACCGGATATGATAAGAAACAAATATCCAAAAAAGAAGTAATAATATTATTACAGGCAGAACTAGTACCGACTATTAAGGAAAGAGTCGCGCAAAAGCAAGAGAACCAAATTGATCGACAAATTATTGAAGATCATGCGGATTTAAAAAAGTATAAGTTAAAGCCGTTTAGAGATGACAATATAAAAGGGATGGAAGATAAATAGTTAGACCATTTTTATTGATTCGGAAAATCACCTAACTATCATATGTTAGTTAGGTGATTGATTTATGATTATACTTACTAATTCCTTTCAATTGTGATATTCAATTAGAATAACTTGAAAAAAAATGAAAATAAATGCTAAGTTATTTCTTCTAACCTTTACTATAATTACCCTCGTTTCAGTGGCATCTGCATTCATTTATCACACCCTTACACAACAATTATTACAATCACAACAATCTAAAGCCTTAGTAAATTCAGCAAATGATTTTATTTTTGCATTTCAGGACCTTATCGAGAATATCGATGAAGAATATCAGCAAGTTGTAAGACCATCCGGTAAAATTCATGACAATAGTCACTTGGATTTTATATTTGAAACAAATAGCGATTCATTAGTAATTAGAAAAAGTTTTAAAATTAAAAGCAATGTAAACATTTATACTAACGTTTCTTCAATGAGAGAATTTTTAAAGTATAATACTAATTTAGTAACAAGAAGAGCAAAGGATTCTGAAAAAGATATTTATTATGGAATACTGATTGATTCAAAAGTAATTAAAACATTGTCTGAAAAAATTAGGGCGGAAGTAGCATTGGTAGAAGGGAATGTGGTTTCAAATTTCACTAATGATCAAGAAAACCAGTATTATCTTCCGTACTTGAGTAGAGTAACAAGGGAATTACGAACAAAAAATAATTTCGAATTAATTCAGGAGACTATTGATGATATCGATTTTTCTGCTACTCACTTTTCTCCAAAATCCTCAGTTGTTTCAAATCAAGAATTGGATTTTGTAATATTTAGTATATCCCGAGAGGCGGCGGATTTTAAGAATACAATGAATCTGGTAACTGCTGTAATAGTAATCTCTGGTATTTTCTTAACAATAATATTTTTGTTTCTATTTACCACAAAATTTAGAAAGCAGTTAGAATTTATAAATGATGGAGTTAATAATCTTGTTGTTGGAGAAGTAGGGGAACATGTAAAGATTATTTCAAAAGATGAAATTGGGAAACTTGGAATTGCCTTTAACAATATGTTGGATGAAATTGAAAAAAGGGATTTAGCCGAGAAAGAGTATTCTGAATTTATTTCATTAATAAATCAGAATCCCTCTCTTGAAAAAATTGGTAATGCAACATTGCAAAAAATTATTAATTCAACAAATGTTGACGTTGGAGCTTTTTACTTATATGAAGATAATGAACTAATACCGATTGCGGTATTAGGATTGCCAAATAAAAAGAGAAGTCTATGTGAAGAAGCCAGTTTCTATAACAAAGCCAAAGACAATAGAGAAATAGTTGAAATCTATTTTGAAGAAAATCATCCAATACTTAAAACAGGAATTACCCAACTAAAAATAAGTTATCTATTTGTCCTCCCAATATTTTATAATAATGAAATAATTGCAATATTGGAATTAGCTTCCGTTAATAAACCAACTAATGATATTAAGAGCTATCTTAATAAAATTGGAGATCAATTGGCAATTGGATTAGCAAATGGTAAAGCCCTGTCCGAGCTACAATCTTTGGTTGAGGAATTACAGAATCTCAATAAGGCTTATCAAGAACAAAATATACAGATTACTGAAAAGAATGAAGAGTTAATTAAACTACATGAAAAGTTAAAAAGGGGTAGTAAAGAGTTAGAAATTCAGACATCCAAGGCTATTGAATCTGAAAAAATTAAGTCGCAATTCCTAGCAAATATGTCGCATGAATTGAGGACCCCACAAAATGCAATTTTGGGATTAACTGAACTTATATTGAAAGATGGCTCAACACCTACTAGGACTAAAGAACGACTAAATGTAGTTCTAAGAAACGGAAAAAAATTATTAACACTTATAGAGAATATATTAGAATACTCAAAACTTGAATCAGGCAACACAGGAATAAAGAAATCAAAATTAAAATTAAGTGAATTGGTGAACGAAGTAACTTCATTTATCAATCCGCTCTTCTTTGAAAGAGATATTGCTTTTATTGTTAAAGTGCCTGAAAGTTTAGATTTTGAGCTAGAAACAGATGTTAAAAAAGTTGAGCAGATAATTTACAATCTAATAGGAAATGCATCTAAATTTACAAAGAATGGATTTGTTAAATTGGAGCTGAATATTGAAGGTTCAAGTTTAAACATTATAGTTGAAGATACAGGCCCTGGTATATCCCAAGAAGACAGGAAAATTATTTTTGATGAATTCAGGCAAGTAGACGCAAGCCTAAATCGAAAATTTAGTGGAACTGGTTTGGGTTTGGCTATTTGTAAAAGATATTCTGAGCTACTAGGTGGTACAATAGTAGTTTCGAACGCCGTTGAGCAAGGTTCTGTTTTCACTGTTAAATTACCAGATGTTGTCAATTTAGAGATTGAAAAACATTTAAAACATAAAGAAAAGTTAATACCGAAACATATACTAAAGGCACTTATAATTTCAGATGGTCATGACTCTATAAACCTGATCAGCGATTATCTTAAATCACATAGTATTGAAGTAGAAGTTAAAAGCTCTTATCAGATAGATATATCTTTTATTGAAGAAACAAGACCCGATATTATTATCCTAGATATATTATTAAAGCAAAATACTGGATGGAACTTATTAGTAGATATTAAATCAATCCCAATAATATCAAATACCCCAGTTATTATTGTAAATATGGATGAAGAAGCCAATTGTGGACTAGGATTAAATATATATAAATACTATCCCGAAAGTATAGATAGACATAGCATTCATAGGGCTGTTGAGCAAATAGAAGAGCAGCAAAGTATTAAGTTACGAAAGATTTTATTCATAATGAATGATGAGTCTTTTAATATAGTTGAAGATGGATTAATAGTTGATGAACTTAAAATTTATCATCATAATGGTAAGAGTGCGGTAATAGATGACATCAAAAGATATGATCCCGATTTGATCATAATTGATTTGTTTGATTCCAAAATCGAATCAGTTAAAACCTTAGCAGAGATATATAATGACTTATTCTGCAAGAGTATACCCGTATTGGCATTTATTCATAGAATTGATCAAATGAGTGAACAAAAATTGCTCAACAATAGTATTTTTGAAACCACATTGCAAAATCAGTTTCATCCATTGGATGTATTAAAAGTTATTAAAGATAGAATAGAATTATTTGATAGCAATATTTTTAAAGCAGATCAGGAAATTACTAAGTCTGATACGAAGATACAGTCAGATAATTCACTATCAAATAGAAATATTGGAAGTAAAATAAAAGTTCTTATTGTTGACGACAACGATGATGCTCGATTTACCATCGGAGAGATTATTGAATCACTCGGTTATCAACCAGAATTTGCCACCAATGGATTTGAATGTTTGGATAAGCTAAAAGTTGAATTACCTGATCTGGTATTGCTAGATATTATGATGCCCAAAATGGATGGCTTCCAAACCATTAAAAAAATCAGAGAACACAAAATTTACAATAATTTGAAGGTCTATGCTTTGACAGCTTATGCGATGCTTACCGACAAAGAAATTATTGAAAAGAACGGATTCAATGGATTATTTACGAAACCAATAAATACAGTTCAATTGGAAAGAAAACTAAATCAAATATTTGATACGATTACGTAATGGAAACAAAAAAGATATTAGTTATTGATGATCAACCAGGAAATGTTTTTCTATTGCAAGATAGATTAAACAGAGATGGATTTATAGTTACAACGGCTTATGATGGCGTATCTGGCATTAAAAAAGCCAAGGTGGATCATCCCGACTTAATATTGCTAGATGTAATGATGCCTGGGATTGATGGATTTGAGACATGCAAAAAGATTTCATCTGATAAATTTACACAGCACATTCCCATTATACTGGTTACTGCTTTGAATTCATCTGAAGACACACAGAAAGGATTTGATTGCGGTGCTTTTGATTACATAAAAAAGCCATTTAATAAAATTGAATTATTGGCAAGAGTTAATGCTGCTTTGAGATTTGCCGAGACCAATAAATTAGTAGTAGAACTTGAAAAGGTTGACACCTTTTCTGCAACAGTTAAGAAAACTAATCACGAAATAAAACAACCGCTTACTTTAATAAATCTCTCAGTCACTGCTCTTAAAAGGGAACTGGAACAAAATGATTTTAGAAAAGATTCAGCTTTGAAAAGAGTGGAATTTATTGAATCTGCAATGAAAGATATATTGAACATTATGGATACAATGTTGAAAATAGATAGAATTGAAATTAGTGACTATTTGGATAACTTGAAGAAGAATGAATTCACGATTAATAGTGGCGTAGAAATTTCAGAGTAGATCTTTTAATGTTGATTTTACCATTTCAAAATTATACGGTTTTCTTAAAACTCGTGTAACTTTTTCCTCAATAAAATTAGAGTCGAGGCTTGAACCTGTAACCAAAACTATTTGTGAGGATTTATCAATTGCCCTAATTTTTTCTGTACACTGAAGACCAGTCATACCCGGCATATTTTCGTCAATAAATAATATGTCAGGTTTGGTAGAAATAAACAAATCTAGTGCCTCAACGCCATCAGATGCAGTAAATACATTAAGTTTCATTGAAGTTAATAAGTCCTTGAGAACCTCGCGTTGAAATTTATCATCTTCAGCAATAATTACTTTCTTATTCTCCATTTTTTTAAAATCGTTAATTGATTTGCTTGTTGGAAAGAAAAGCTCAAATGTTGTTCCTTTATTTATTTGAGATGAGACTTCAACATAACCAGAGTGATCATTCATTATATCTTTTACTATTGATAATCCTAATCCACTTACGGATGATTGATTTTTTGTTGAATATCCTTTTCTAAAGATTTCGTTTAAACTTTTCTCAGGGATTCCTGGACCATTATCTGAAACACTAATATTAACGCACTCAGATTCTCCAAATATTTTATCAGACTTGGATTCCACTGAAATTTGTATTGCAGTATTTCCGAATCCAGCTTCTTCAGCATTTGTAATTAGATTTAATAAGATTCTTTTTATATCAGTCGGACTTCCTAAAATAAAATAGTTGTCATCAGGTTCATGGAATTTGATACTGATTTTGTTCTTGGATTTTTTCTCAAATATTTTGATTGCATCAAGAATAACATTACGGATATTTAATCTAGACTTATCGTTCTGGATATTTTTATTTTTGCTCGACAATTGTTGAATTATTTCTGAAGCTAAAAGAGTATTATGTTCAATGTGAGTTGCAAGATTTTGTAAGTTGAGATCTTTGTTCACAGATTCTTTAAGAAGTTCAACACTGCTAAGTACATTATTTAATAAGTTGTTTAAATCATGAGTTACAACTCTTAAACTATTTTGAGAAGTTTTATGAAGATTAGACGTTGAATCTGGCTTATCCATTTACTTAAGACTATATTTTTTGATCTTGGTGTATAACGTTTTTTGACTTATCCCTAATGCTCTTGCCGTATTTTCTCTATTCCATTCATTCTTATTTAGTGCTTTCCTTATATGTAGTCGCTCTATATCATCTAATTTCATTATATTGGCTTCACTTTCATCTTCATACTCAGAGAGTTTATCAATTTTAGGAAGGTTTAGGTCCTTTAACTCAATAATATCACCATCTGCAAAAATAATTGATCGCTCAATAATATGTTCTAACTCTCTCACATTTCCAGGAAATTCATAGTTTAAAAGCTCACTTCTTGCCTCAGTTGACAATGTTTTTGGAGAATGGATAGAACACTTTTTTTCCAAAAAGAAATCAGCTAACATAGAAATATCATTTTCTCGTTCTACTAAAGGCGGAATTGTTAGTGTGATTATATTTAGTCTGAATAGTAAATCTTTTCTGAATTTTTTTTGATCAGAAAATTCCATTAAATTTCTATTGGTTGCAGCAATAATTCTAATATTAGAGGATAAATTTGTAACTCCACCTATACGTCTGAATTCACCATTTTCTAAAAAACGTAACAATTTTGGTTGTAAAGTGAGACTTAGTTCCCCAACTTCGTCTAGGAATAATGTCCCGCCATCAGCAATTTCCACAAGACCTTGTTTAGCAGTTTTCGCATCTGTAAAAGCTCCTTTTTCATATCCAAACAATTCACTTTCCATCAACTGGTCTGGGAGAGAGGCACAATTTATTGCCACAAGAGGTTTACTGCTCCTTTGACTCTGTTGATGAATAAATTCAGCGAACAACTCCTTGCCTGTTCCTGTTTCTCCTTCTAGTAAGATGTTTGAATCTGAGAAGGCGGATCTTTCAGCTAAGTGTATTACTTCTCTAATACTTTTACTTCTTCCAATAATATTATTCGTATTTATATTTTCAACTTTCTTTGAAAGAATTGTGTTCTTTTCTAATAATTCTTTGTGTTTTAAAGACCTTTCTATTGTGATTAGAAGTTGTTGAAAGTCGTAGGGCTTATTTATAAAGTCGTAAGCACCAAGTTTAATACATTCAATTGCAGTTCGCATATCTGACTGTGCAGTAAGAACAATAACTTGGAGACGGGGTTTATGTTCATTGACATATTTTAGAACTTTTTCTCCGGAAACGAATTGCATTTCCAGATCCAAAAGTAAAATGTCATAATTTTTTTCTTTTAGCTTCTCAATCGCGTATTTACCATCATAAACTATATCAACTGAATAATTTTCATTGACAAGCTCTTCTTTTAATAAATAACAAAGTGTTTCATCGTCATCGGATATTAGTATTCTGTGTTGTTTTGTCATATTAAAATTTTATTCTTTTAGTGCAATTCTCACACTATTAATTTAATGGAAAAATCTTATTTGTAAAGTGTTTACTTACTAAAGCTATTGTAATTCACTATATAATCGAACGAATAATTATTTTATTTACAACCGAAATGATTTTAGATTCTCTCAAAAAATATTGGAAATATTAAAGAAAAGTTGTTAAGTTTATGATTCGAATTTTTGGGCGCGTAGCTCAGTGGTAGAGCATCTGCCTTTTAAGCAGAGGGTCGGTGGTTCGAGACCACCCGCGCTCACTGGATAAACCCTTATAGGACTTAGTCTTATGAGGGTTTTTTGTTTTAAAAGGGAAACAGTGAAGGAGTGACTGAAGGAGATTAAGAAGTTTCCTGATTTCTAATACGTACATAGTTCTCTTTACTAGTTAACAAATCTATTCTAGATATAAAAACTAATTTCAGAATACTTATCAATAACTTCATTTAACATCACATCATTATTAAAAATTAACTCTCTGACAGAGAGTAGTTTCCAAATTACTAATCACTGCAGAATACTAACTATTTCATTATGTTAATCAAATGGCACACCTAGGCGCACAAATAAAAACACGAATAGTAACGCAAGATAAATAAAAAAAGAAAACACTTGACAAGTCATGAGAAATAACATATATTGGACATACAAATAAAAACGAGGGGAAAAATGGAATTGGAATTTTGGAAACCTACAGCGTCTACAAGTACTGTGAAACTTACAGTGCACAAAAATGGTAATATGGGATTCTCAAGTGGCGCCGTGGATAAGATGCAAATAAATGAAAAAAAGTATGTTAAGATCGGGACAAATAGAGCTGATAAACGAGACAATAATCTTTACTTGGTCTTAACAGCTGAGAAAGACGATAATGCCTTAAAGGTAAATAAAGCTGGTAACTATTTTTATTTGAATACTACAGTTTTTTTTAACGAGTTAAATATTGAGTATAAAAAGAAAAAGCTTATTTATGATATTGTCGAATTAGAAGTTGAAGATAAAATTATATACAAACTGATTAGAAGGGAGATTGATCGTAAGAAAAAATAAATAAGAGGAATTAAGCATGAATGTTAAAACAATGTGTCTGAAACTAGCAAAGGCTGATTTGGAAGATGATGTTATTGATATTCTTAAAGAAGCAGGATATTGGGATGATGAGAAATGTTGGAAATACTATGGAGGAAGGGAAAATAATTTTGATACTATAGGGAATCAGCAAAGTAAACCTGATCAAGCCCTTGTTGAAAAACTCATCAATTCAGTTGATGCGATGATGATAGCAAAGTGTCATGAGCAGGGATTGAATCCTGAGCATATTGATGCCCCCCAATCAATTTCCGAAGCAATGAAACGTTTTTATAATATTGAAAACGGTAAACTAACTAATATGAACTCTCTAGAACGAAAGAAATTATCTGAGAACATATGTTTAGTAGCGTCTGGTAAAAAATCAATGCCATCATTTTCTATTATTGATAAGGGTGAGGGACAGACTCCAGAAAGTATGAAAGATACTATTTTATCACTAAGTAAATCAAATAAATTGAGAATCCCTTTTGTGCAGGGAAAGTTCAACATGGGGGGGACAGGAGTATTTCAATTTTGTGGGAAAAAGAATCTTCAGCTTATTATATCTAAAAGAAATCCAAAACTTCTTAGTGGTTCCAATGAAAATGATTGGGGAATCACAATTGTAAGAAGAGAAGATCCCAAAGACTCAGTGAGGAGTTCATGTTATAAATACTTGGCCCCAAACAATAAAATACTCAAATTTCATGCTGAGCAACTTGATCTTATTCCTGGGAAATATCCTGAAGCATTTGGGTCACCTTTATCGTGGGGTACTTTTATTAAATTATACGAGTACCAGATTGGTACTGGATTAAGATCAAATATAATGATGGATTTAAATTTGAGATTTTCACTTCTAATGCCTGTTTTAGCATTACCAATAAGGTTATATGAAAGAAGAAAGGGATATACTGCTCATTCCTTTGAAACGACCCTATCAGGATTAACTGTAAGATTAGAAGAAGATAAAAGAGAGAACATTGAGGATGGTTATCCAACATCTGGCAATCTTAATATTGATGGCCATAATATGAATATTTCTATTTTTGCTTTTAAAAGAGATAAAGAGAATAGAAAAGAAAAAAGAGAAACATACGCAAAAAATGAAGGTGTGATATTCACTGTAAATGGCCAAGCACATGGTTACTTGAGCAAGTCATTTTTTACCCGTAATGCAGTTCAACTTGGGTACATTGCTAATTCAATTCTTGTCATAATTAACTGTTCTGAAATAAAAGGTAGAGCGCGGGAAGATCTATTTATGAATAGTCGAGATAGACTCAGAGATGGGAGCCTAAAGAATAAAATTGAAAAGGAATTGGCTGAATTATTAAAGAATCATAGAGGATTAAGAGAATTAAGAGAGCGTAGGAGAAGAGAAGACATAGAAGGAAAATTAGAGGATTCAAGGCCGCTAGCGGAAGTTTTACAAGAGATACTTTTAAAATCTCCTACATTATCCAAATTATTCATTCGAGGGATTAGACTACCTGATCCATTTAATCTGCAGAATGTTGGTGTTCAAGAATTATTTGCTGGAAAGAGATTTCCAACATTCTTTAAATTAGAGAAGCAATTCCTTAGCAATAATCCTAAACACTGTCCAATAAATCAAAAGTTCAGAATTAAATATAAAACAGATGCAGCAAATGATTATTTAGTTAGAGATAATGATCCTGGGAAGTTTACCCTAAAACTAAATGATGAAGAAATTCAAAACTTCTCATTAAATCTGTGGAATGGAACTGCTACTCTTCAAGTGGAACTACCCCCTAAAATAAAGGTTAATGATTTACTCATATTTAATTCCTCTATTGAAGATATAGAAAGAGCAATCCCAATATGTGAAGACTTTCATGTTATTGTAGATGATAAATGTACGAATTCTGATAAAGGGAAAGGTACTAGAATTAAGCCTCCCTCCAGAGGGAAAGGAAACAATTCTTCTAATGGACAGTTAGCACTTCCAAATGTAATTGAGGTGAGAAGCCACGAATGGGAAAAATATGAGTTTGAAAAGGATTATGGCCTTAAAGTAATTGACTCCGGAGAAAATGGATATGATTTTTATATAAATATTGATAACATACATTTGCTGACTGAAAAGAAAGCGAATAATCTTGTTGATGTTAAATTACTAGAAGCTAGATATAAATATGGGATGGTTCTTATTGGCTTAGCATTACTAAGAGAAGACTTAAACTTAGAGGATAATAGTGAGAAGGAAATAGATAAATTTGAACTAATTATTCAAATAACGAGAGCAATTTCACCAGTCCTTCTTCCCATGATTTCCGGGTTAAGTGAGTTAAAGGAGAATGAGATAGTTGAGGAATTTCTTGAAGTGTAATAGAGAAAACACTATTTAAATAATGGAAGAATTTGGTGTTGCGCTAGTAATACTTTCTATACCTTTTCTAATGCCATAGAGAGGCAGTCCTTATGATAGACTCTGATTATCAACTTCAATTATCTATGCCGACTTGGTGCTTTTATGGGTACCCGGCCGGTATACTCATTTATAACCTAATTAAAAAAGAGTAAATATGTGTTCTACCAATATTCATGATTCACCTCTAGATCAAATCTCTGCATCAAATTCATAAGAAGAGCAAGTTGCATAATGGTTTAAGACAATCTGTCCTTTTCTTATCATGCTTACAATTCAACCTATTTTTCAAATACTAAGTCAAACTAATTTCCAGAAAAAACTCTTATTCTAATACTACATTGGTCAGCGACATATCCGGGTGTTTCCGTGTTACAGCAATATAGTACCTTGCCCAATCTCGATGCGAGGCCGTACCCTTTTTATGTTGCTTTGAAAATAAAGTACGCGAAGAATGGATGATGGAGAAGTTTGCTGAGTTTGATATATCTATTATTTTTAGGGACTTTTACAGATAAAAGGAAGTTAGGAAATATCGCGCCGAAAAATTCCATTGTAATCCTTATACTGATCAACCAGACATCTTCGCTGAGATGATTAAGTGGAGTATGTATTAGAATAACACGACATGATATCTAGTCAATATTATTATTTAAGTCTTGACAAATAATATTCAAATACTTACTTTATAATTATAAAATTATATTCCTCCTTGAGGGAAACGTTTTTACTCCAGTCGGAAACATTCTCTCTAGCATATCTATCGTGCTTCTCCAAGGTCTCAAGTATCTGACAGAAATTCCTTTACTCATTACTTTGTTAACTTTTTTCAAAACTATATAAATAAATGAATTCTCTCTATTATAGGGTATTGGATCTTATGTTTGGGTTTTCGTTTAATCTTATGTTTGCAGGTAGATATGTAAATCACATAGGATTGTCATTTGCATATGGATCCTTCCACTTAGGAGAACCAAGAGAGAGCGAATCTCTAGTAGTAATGTCTGAAACGCATAATTAATGTTTGACTCGCAACAATATGCTGGGGTATATCAGCGGAGCAGCTTTAGCAATTCGAGGGAGTCGGTATTATTCGAGTAGCCAATGGAAAATTTGTTGAAAGATTAATTTATTACAATAGGGAGACTATGTTAAGTCAGTTTGGTTATATAATTACACCTCCACAAGAACCGAGTGAAAAATAATGGTAGAAAAACCTATTTTGTCGCTGTTTGATTATAAATAGGCTATTTAGAAATAATAAAAGGAGATGAAAATATGGGAAAGATTAATTTTGTTACAATCATATTGATCCTTGTGTGCTTAATTACTCTTCCAAAAACACAAGTTCTGGCTCAAGAAGAAGATAACATCTACCAAGAGCTATCTGAATTTATGGAAAAGTTTGAGAAAAAATGCCCTGATATTGCAACAAACTTTTATAATTTGCACGATACCATAATGTACTCAGAAGGAAAACTAAGCATCAAAGAGAAGGAGTTCATCGCCATAGGCATTGCTGTTTCCTCGCGATGTGAATACTGTATCTATTTTCATACTATAGCTGCCATGAAAAGTGGAGCAACTGAAGAAGAAATATTAGAAGCTGCTTCTGTAGCTATTTATATGAGTGGCGGCCCAGGATATTCATATATAAAACATGTTATGGATGCAATAGAGATTTATTCGGATATGAAAGAAGAAAATAATACAGAGAAATTAGAATGAATATTTTAGATTATATGAGTTAAATTAATTACTACCAAGTAAAATAGATTGGGTTGTTCTTTGTTTTATGACTCCTTTGTTGAGCCTGAGCAAGTCAGCGTTAAGTAGATAGTTGGGTATGGTCAACTAATACGCGACTCCTAGCAAGCCCAAATCGATTAAAATTGAAATTTTACTCTTTTATGATAAGCTTACAAATAATATAATACGATCTAAATGTATGGCAATCATTATTATGTTGGGCCTCATTACAAAAAGGAATCACTATGAAAAAACTAATTACAATTTTATTATTAATATTCTTGAGCTCAATTTTGTGTGGACAAAAATCGAGAGCCAGAGATTTAGGGATTCCATTTGTCGGTACTACTGGTCAATTTAATGCTATAACCGATGTGAAAGGTGTTGAAGTTGGGCACAGCACCATCATTTCTGGAAGTGGTAAAAACATTGTTGGTGAAGGACCTATAAGAACAGGTGTATGACCTGCCCCCCATTAAGTGTACCACTGTTAAATATAGTTTCAACTTCAAGCATTAACTGCTAGCAGTGGAACTGTTACCTCCGGTACCGGAGGTGAAAATTTTAATGAGCTATGTGGTCTGATCTTATTATAATGTTTTCGCCACATTTCTGTTAAAACCTTTGCTTCTAATATAGTATCAAATATTTCTCCATTCAACAATTCATCTCTTAATTTTCCATTAAATGATTCAATATATCCATTCTCCCATGGACTTCCCGGTTCTATATATGCTGTTTTTACTCCGATCCTTTTCAACCATTTTCTTAGTTCTTTTGCAATAAATTCACTCCCATTATCTGAACGTATATAATCTGGTACTCCATGGATAATAAATAATTCTGATAACTTATAAAGCACTTCTGTTGAGGTTAATTTTCGATCAACATAAATTGATAAGCATTCCCTACTATATTCATCTATAACATTTAGCATTTTTATAACCTTTCGATCACTTGTTCTATCAAATACAAAATCATAGCTCCAGACATGATTTTTGTGCAACGGCTTTAATCTTATACATGAGCCATCATTAAACCACAACCTTCGCCTTTTAGGCTGTTTTTGTGGTATTTTTAAGCCTTCTTTTCTCCATATTCTTTCTACTCGTTTATGATTTATTTGCCAACCTTGTTGATTTAATAATGCTGTTATTCGTCGGTAACCATAGCGCCCATAGTCTTTTGCTAATTTTATTATATCCTCAGTTAGTTCAGCCTCATCCAGTTTTTCCTTTTTCTTCTTCCGATGAGTCGAACGTGGTTGTTCTAACACTTTACAAGCTCTTCTTTCTGAAACTTTTAGTTTTTCTACTACCATTTCTACGGCCCGACGCTTCTTCGCCGGAGAAGTCAATTTAACCGACTGGATTCCTTCAGTATTGAATTATCGATTAAGAGATCAGCTACTATTTTCTTTAACCGTGCATTCTCTTGTTCTAGGCCTTTGAACCGTTTGGCTTGATCTACTCGGATACTGCCATATTCTTTTCGCCACTTATAATAGGTTTGTTCATGAATTTCTAATTGCTTACAAATTGCATTGATCGTGGCACCTTGTGAATGAAGAACTTCTGCCTCTCTAAGTTTTCTTATTATTTGTTCTGTTGTAAATCTTACTTTCCCCATAAGTTTTTCTCCTTAATACTAAGTTAATAAAGTGGAGCACTTTTTGGGGGGCAGGTCATAGGACACTCCCAGATAACAACTACGGAGAAATACTATACTCGTATTTCATTGAGTAAGAAGCAAGATGAACTTTGCAAATTGAAGATACCAGTTTCCGATTGAAAGATAGGATAGGAAATAATTGAGTAAATATATCAGATTAAATAGCGAGGTTGAATAATTATGTGTTGCATTGGCTTTTATAGCATTTAGTAGTTTTGTATGTTAGTGTTCGCTATGAGAACTGTTGTATAGAATAATTTTCATTTAATGTAGAAGTAAGCATACTCTAACATGTTTGGTGTGCCTACTATATCGTATAATTAAAATAAGGAGTTAAGATTGAAAGAGTTATTGGTTTTATTTAGTACTCTAGTATTTATAATCGGATGTGGAGATCTTAAAGAAGATATTAAGATACCACCTGTAGCAAACAATATAATTAATGAGAAAACCATAGTTAAGGACTATGATCTAATGAAAAAAAGTCTATCAACTGATCAAGATTCCCTAATGCGATTAATGGTCTCCTTGACTAGAGGGAAGGAAGAGTTTGTTAAGAATAGTAATGTTTCAGAAAAGGATAGTAGAGGAATGTCTAGCGGAAAGAGGTTGATAAATTATGTTAATAAAATGTTTGTTGAATTTAAGAAGTACAAAGTAACTTATATGAATTTATTTGATGAGTTAGATTCAATTGTTGTCGAGAAATCCAAGCTATATGAATCAATCAACAAAATATATGCGGAGATTGATCAAAAAAACCTCCAATATCAGAGAAGAATTGATAGTCTTCAGAATGCATTAGAGCTTAAACATGGTAAATTACCGTTAAATCATTTATTCGTTAGTTCATGGGATTTGAGCATTGGGAAAGGTGATAACGAAAATGGTCGGTTTAAATATGTTGCTTGTAAAATACAAAATAATGACGACAGATTATTCTATATGGGCTATGATTTAATTCTTAAAGATGCAGATAGCAATATTATTGTAACATTACCAAATTTTCATACATATTTTGATGAAAGATCTAATAATGTGGGTAGTGCTATGAAGAGATATTACGAGAAAGAAAATAACGATATTTATAGAAAGTTAAAGAATGTATTTTTTGGTCCTCAGACTGTTCAATCTCAACGTCGATATGGAAATATCAATCATTATGAAGTTGTTGTTAGAGCTTCAAATTCTCATGGTAGTCCAAAGCTTGGTATTACTGATGATATCATGTATCAAACTCCCGATAAATTAACTGGGTGGGATCCCTATGAATTGTATAAATATATTGACGCTAAAAAATTAAGAATGGAATTAGCCAATAATATTATTAAGGTTTATCGGAATTACCCATACATGGATATATTGAGAAATACTACAGAAAAGATATTAAATGGTAGATCGTCAACTAGGGATCATAAGGTTGATAGCTATCTTCCTTAGATTAGTTGAAGGAGAAACTGAAGGAGATTCTAAGTCTAAAGAGACTAATTTAGACAAGCTTAAGTTAGAAAGCGTGCAATAAACGCAATAATAGCACCTTCGTTATGCCTTTTAAGCAGAGGGTCGGTGGTTCGAGACCACCCGCGCTCACTGGATAAACCCTCATAGGATATAAACTTATGAGGGTTTCTTATTTTAAAGTAAATTAAGGGGAGTTAAAAGGGAGTAATTATTTTTAAGTTTTTATCTTCTTTTTATTTCAAATAATATTTGAATTTCAGTAAACATAACCAGACATCAAGGTATGATTAAGGCATGTTTATTGTTTTAGTCATTATATTCTACTTCTGTTGCAACAGTTTTAACAAATTCAGTGGTTAGGACTTCCAATTCGATTTACTTCTTAAACCTATCAAATAATAATAATTAGAATAAATCCCGTTTTAAAGGAGGAACAATCTATGGAATTATATTCCACTCGTGATTTCTATCTAATTGCGTATTTGCATTACTTAAGTAATCCTATTGCCGAGACTAAGTTCGTGAACAATAATCAACTGAGTTTACATTCAAGGTGAATGATAAGTTTGAACAAGGAGTAAATAATTTTTACTCACAAAATGCTTTAGTAGAACCTATGAGCTTTAGTAGCTCTTTTAGAAGCATTATAAACTTAATACATTCTCTTAAAATGAAGAATGTACTATCTCTACATTTGCAGGAACACTAAAAAATGAATTTAATAACAAAAAGAGAAACACTCATAAAGAGGTTAGAGATAACCTCAAACTTGTTAAAATGGTTGCTGAAATTGTACGGATTAATATTCCAGTCAATGTTACTTTATGCTACCTAAAATAGAATCTTTTAGTCCTACAATTTTTGTTCATTTCAGCAGTATTTTTTCAATTATTATCTGACAAATAGCGACAAAACTTGACAGATGCAGTAATTTATTATAAAACGTGTTTGTTTCCTGTTATGGAAATATTAAACTTCTTCATTTTTCTCCAAAGTGTTGAGGGATCAATTCCCAGCTCTTTTGCAGCTTTTGTGCGGCTACAGTTGTTCTTTTCCAAAACTGAAATTATCAAATCTTTTTCGGCTTCCTTAAACCCTTTTTGAGTGCCAGAGTTTTTTGATACGATACTTTTTTTACCGGATTCTCTTAATCTTTTTGGAAGACATTCTACCTGAATTATTTCTCCGTTGCATAGAACAAAACAATGTTCAATTACATTTTCCAGTTCTCTTATATTGCCCGGCCAATTGTAATCAATCAAAAGATCATAAGCGGATGAAGAAAACTGGCTGATATTTTTATTGAATTTCTCGTTGAAACTTTCCAAAAAATGATTTATTAATAATGGAAGATCATCCATTCTTTCCCTCAGCGGCGGCAGATGAATATTAATTACATTTATTCTATAAAATAAATCTTCACGAAATCTTCCGGCTGATATTTCCTCTGAAAGAATTTTATTTGTAGCGGCAATTATTCTTGTATCCATTTTAATAGATTTGTTTCCACCAACTCTCTCAAACTCATATGTTTCCAAAACTCTTAATAATTTTGTCTGAACCGCAGTTGAAAGATCTCCAATTTCATCAAGAAACAAAGTCCCACCTTGAGCAAGTTCGAACCTTCCAATCTTAGTTTTTATTGCTCCCGTAAATGCACCTTGCTCATGTCCAAATAATTCACTTTCTATTAGAGATTCTACAAACGCACTACAATTAACCGCAATAAACGGACCTGTTTTACTTAAACTATTTAGATGGATTGCTCTTGCTGCTAATTCTTTTCCTGTTCCACTTTCGCCGGTTAACAAAACAGATGTACCCGTTTGCGATACACTTTCGAGCACCGAGAATATTTGTTTAATGTCTTTATTCTTTCCTATGATGTTTTCATACTTAAAATATTCACTCAAATGTGCAGATAAATTTTTAATCTCCGATATGTCTATAAATGTTTCAACAGCACCAATGTTTTCTCTTTTATTATTGATGAGAATAGAAGAATTCACTCGAATAGGAATTTTTCTTCCACCCTTATGTAATATTTCCAATTCATTACCTAGCGTTGGTTTCCCTTTTTGAATTGTTTGTTCCATGTGGCATCCGTTGCGACAAAGAGATGAATTGAAAATATCCCAACATTTTTTACCCACTGCTTTGGATTTTTTATATCCGGTTATTTTTTCTGCGGAGCTATTAAAAGAAGTTACATTCCAATTGTTATCTATTGTGAATGTTCCTTCAATGTTGCTATTAAAGATTGCATCAAGTTTGTTTTTTTGATCAATAAGTTCCAGAGTCCGCTCTTCAAGCACACTGGATAGTGATAGCATTTCCTTTGTATCCCGGAAAACAAAAACAACACTCAAAACAGAATTTTCCTTTGCGATCGGCGTAATAGAAGCAAGAACATTTTTTACGTTTCCATTTTTATCAGTTATGTCAATAGCAAGGTTTGTAAAAACGCGGTTACTGCTCAACGATTCGGAAATATATTTCATATCTTCAGTGCATTCTCTGAAAAGAAGAACGCAGTCAATTCCAACAATATCATCTTCACCATACCCACTAATCCGTGATGCGGCTTCGTTAAAAACAATTACCTTCAAATCTTTTCCGATAACGGCAATTCCATCTGGAATTATAACCGCTTCCTTATTTTTATCAATAATTTTTTGTACTTCTTTCATCAAATACCTTTTATTTTTCATTGTAAATGTAACTATAGTATTGCATGAGTGCAATGTTTGTGCAATAGACATTGTAGTAATGCAATAAGATAATTCTCATCATATCTTAAAATAGACAGAATTCTCACTTTTTTGTTTTGGAATGATTATGGCAATATTCTTAAATAATTATTCAACCTTTAAAAGGAGATGATGAAGCAATGAAAGACGGATTTAAATCGTGGATTAGACAAAAAACTGAATCCATAGGCACAAAAATAGAAAAAGATATTCTCTCTAATAAATCATTAAAATGTAAAGTTGTGTTTGGCCCGGTACGTTCAAGAAGGTTGGGTTATGTACTTGGAATTAATAACATCGAACAAAAAGCTTGTTCTTACGATTGCATTTATTGCCCTTCGGGAAAAACAACTTGCTCTTCGGTTTGCACAAATTATTCCCTATCGCCATATGAACTACATTTGTCAGTAAGAAATAAATTGGAAGAATTAAAGAGAACAAATAAAAAGATTGATTACATAGTTTTTGACGGAAGCGGCGAACCAACACTCGATTCAAGTCTTTCAAAAGAAATTTTACTGCTTCGTGAATTTGGCTACAAGATCGCTGTCCATACAAATGCGTCTCTTTTATGGAATACTAACATTCAAGAAAACTTAATGTTTGCTGACTATGTGTCGGTTAAAATCGATACTGTCAACGAAGAAACCTGGATAAAAATGAACCGCCCACACCGGAAATTAGATTACAATGTAATTCTTGAAGGGATAAAACAATTTTCAAATAGATTCCAAGGCACACTTACAACCGAAACAATGCTTATAAAAAATGTTAACGATAACACCGAAGAGATTGAGCAACTATCAAATTATTTTAATACACTAAAACGCAAAGAATCATATTTTATGACGCCGATGCATCCACCCGCCGAAAGTTTTGCCGTTATCCCGGATGACAAAACGCTTAAAAAGCTATCTAATTTCATCGATAAAAAAATTACAAATTCGGTCATGTTATGTTGCCCCGAAACTGAAGAATTTTTTGCTACTGATGATTTTGAAAATGAATTTTTAGGATTACTATCGCTTCATCAAGTTAGTGTGGATGCAGTGAAACATTTTGTTAAAGGTAATATAGAAATGAAAATATTAAACGATTTTATTGCGAAACGTATGATTAAAGAAATCGATTTTAGAGGGAGAAAATTTTTTGCAGAAGAAACTGACGGCGGCTTGAAAACGGCTTCAGAGTTTACTAATTAATCCAAAATTTATTGGAAGGTATTTATAAAATGTTTTTTGATCCAGCTTGTGTTCCATGCATTGTTAAACAAGCATATAATTCGGCAAGGCTTTTTACAAATGGCAATAAAGAGCTTCAGTTAAAAATAATTAAAGAAGTTTGTGCAGAAACGATAAATATTGATGAACAATCAAGTGCTCCGTTGTTTTCAAAAAAGATGCAATTGATAATTGAGAAATATTACAGTGCAGAAAATCCCTATAAAAAGATTAAAGAAGAAAACATTAAGAAAGCACAGACTTATTATTCGTATTTAAAAATTATGGTAGAGAATTCGAATGATAAACTAGAGATGGCTTTAAGAATTGCTATTACTGGTAATACTATCGATTTTGCTTCAAATCCGGATTTCGATCTTGATTACGATATTAACCGGATTACTTCAAATAATATTGATTTATCATTCCTTCCAAAATTCAAAGAAAATCTAAAAAACACCAAACTGATTTTATATATAGGTGACAATTATGAAGAAGCTCTATTCGACAAATTCCTTTTAAATGAATTGCTTCCAAGAAAAGTTGTGTTTGCTGTACGCTCAAAGTCGATTCTAAACGATATTACCCTTGAAGATGCAAAAAAACTTGAGATTGATAAACTTTGCGAAGTCATCGAGAGCGGAAGCACAATCGCCGGAACAGACTTAAATGAATGTACACCTGAATTCTTAGAACTTTATCATAAAGCCGATATTGTAATATCAAAAGGACAGGGCAATTACGAAACACTAATAGATGAATCAAGAGCGATTTATTTCCTTTTTAAAGTTAAGTGCGCTGCAATTGCATCTAGAAGTAGTTACAAAAAAGGTCAAGGAGTTCTTCTTTATAATCAAGACGGTAATCGTGAAAAATTATGAAAGAATTTAATTACAATAGGGTCTTATCGATATTTCTTTGGCTTGTTTCGCTTCATTCCTTTCTGGTTGGAATTGGATTAATAACTATGCCCGGACTGCTTATGGAATCTTTGGGTTACGGAATCTGTAATGAAAGATTTTTCCGCTGCCAAGGTGGAGTTTTTCACATCGCTATGGCGGTTGGTTATGCTATGGCGGCGTACAATTCAAAACGCTTTGAGTGCCTTGTGTTATTTTCAATTATTGTAAAATTTATAGCAACAATTTTTCTTTTTAGTTATTACATTTTTATTAAACCTCTCCCTGTGATAATATTATCGGGGGTTTCAGATTTTATAATGGGAATTGTGATTTTATTCCTTTACAAATTAACAAGAAGCAAATTACAAACTGTGCCTAAAAATGACAAATAAGTTACCATCAATTGTAATAACCGGTGCAAGTGGTTTCATAGGGCGCTTTCTTTTGGATAATATTAAGGAAGAGTTTACCGTGTTTGCCATTGCGCGTCGTTCGAGAAAGGAATCCAACATTCCATATCATAAAAATATACATTGGATTCAATGCGATATTGCTAATTGGGATACATTGAAAGACATTATGAATTATATCAATGAGAACGGCAATGCTGATTTTATGATTCATCTTGCGGCATTTTATGATTTCACTTATAAAGATAATCCGGAGTATAAACGAACAAACATAGATGGCTCTCTTAATATCTTAAAATTAGCACAAGGTATTAAAGTTAAAAGATTCATTTTTGCCAGTTCACTAGCGGCATGCAATTTCCCTAATACCGGAGAAAAGATAACCGAAAAAACACCACCGAATGCCGATTATGCATATGCACGCAGTAAAAAAATCGGTGAACAATTGGTAAAGGAATATTCAAATCATTTCCCTTGCACGGTTATAAGATTAGCAGCAGTTTACAGCGATTGGTGCGAGTATGCGCCACTTTATAAATTCCTATCAACCTGGCTTTCAAAAAAAATCGATTCAAGAATTCTTGCAGGCAAAGGCGAATCGGCAATCCCATATATTCATGTTCAGGATATTGTTTCCTTAATCCGGATAATAATCAAAAATTCTGAAGGGCTAGATCAATTTGGTATTTACAATGCAAGCCCGGATGGCTCGGTTTCCCACAAAGAGTTGTTCAAAATTGCAAATTCATATTTTTATGGAAAGCCGGTAAAACCATATTATCTTTCAAAGCCTCTTGCATATCCAGGTCTAATTGTAAAAAAGTTGCTCAAATATTGTCATCTTATTTGTGAAGAACCATTCGAAAAATTTTGGATGATAGAATATATAGATAAAAAATTGGATGTCGATTCAAGCTTTACCCGCAAGTCACTAAATTGGAAACCCGTGCCGCGATATCATATTATGAGACGGCTTCTTTTCCTACTTGAAAAGATCAAAAGTCATCCGGACGAATGGAGATTAAAAAATGAAGCCGCTTTGCATCGTGTTGCAAGAAGAACTAACCTGATTATTTATGAAGAGCTAACCGAAATGAAAGACGTTCTTCTTTCGTTGATCATTGATCAAATTAATGAGCCGGATAATAAGCTCATCTTTGGGCGGTATAATAAATTAGATGCTAATGATTTCCAATGCTATATGAGTACGCTCTATCATTTGTTGATGGCTACTGTACGAAGTGGCGACCGCAGTCTGATGATTCATTATATTGATGACATTGCTATGAGAAGATTTGCCGAAGGATTCCAACCTGAGGAAATTTGCGGAACACTATCACTTTTTAAGGAAATTATAATTCGTGAACTGATTATAAAAAAAGAACTAAAGAAAATAGAACAGGAAGTTTATGATTACATAGGGCTTACTTTACAATTAGCTCAGGATGAAGTGGAGGATTTGTACGATAAGCTGCTACAGAAAATGCCAATCGAAAAAATATCGGAATCTTCGCTTATGCCCGATTGCAAGGAGCTTCAGCGAATGATTAGGCAACTTAGTGCCTTTTATCAAATTTCTCCCGAAAACGGGAAATATTATGAGGACCTGCCCTAAAATATATGAACAATACTGTAATTAAAAACTATACTTAACTAAATAGGTGGATAGAATGATGTACGACATTGCGATTATCGGAGGAGGACCTGCTGGTGTTACTTGCGCTCTTTCCGCAAAAAATACTTACCCGGATAAAAATATTGTTTTGATAAGAAAAGAACCTAAACAAATGATCCCGTGTGGAATACCCTATATATTACATACTCTAAAAGAAGTGAGTGATAATGTTCTCCCGGATAACCCGCTAATTGCCAATCAAATAGAAATCATTAACGATGAAGTTGTCGGGAGGATCGATCATAAATTAATTCTTGGGAGCAACGACGAAGTTGAGTTTAAAAAACTTGTTATAGCAACCGGTTCGAAAGCAGTTATGCCGAAAATCGAAGGTGCAGATAAAGAAAATGTTTTTCTTGTTAGGAAAGACAAAGAATATCTTAAAAATATGAAAGCCCAGATCCAAGAATCTAGAAAGATAGTAATCCTCGGTGGCGGATATATAGGTGTTGAAGTTGCAGATGAATTATTGAAAGCCAAAAAAAATGTTACAATTGTTGAAATGATGGATTCACTTCTGCAATCAATGGATAGAGAGTTCGGAGAAAAGGTAAAAGAAAATTTGGAGAACAAAGACGGAAAGGTAATTACCGGTAAAAGTGTTCAGAAAATTCTCGGTAACCAAAAGGTAAGTGCTGTTGAATTAAACGATGGCTCAAGAATCGAATGTGATCTTTTAATTGTTTCATGTGGTTACAAGCCAAATGTTGATGTAGCAGAAAATTTTGATCTATCTTTTGAAGATGGAAAAGGAATTATAGTAGATGCATATTTACGCACTTCTGAAAAAGATATTTTTGCCATAGGGGATTGTGCTGCAAAATATGATTTCTTCACCGGTGAGTTTTCTAATATTATGCTTGCCTCAACGGCAATGGCAGAAGGACGACTTGTCGGTTCAAATCTTTATTCAATAAAAGTAATTCGTCAATATCCTGGCGTTCTCGGCTCATTCTCAACTAAAATAGGAGGTACGGCATTTGCAGTAAGCGGAATAATTGAGGAACGCGCAAAAGCTCGTTCGCTTGATTATACGGTTGGTATTGCAAAAGCAGTTGACCGGCACCCGGGCAAATTACCCGACGCTTCCGAAGTAACGGTTAAATTAATCTTCTCAACTTATTCCCACACATTAATGGGTGCGCAAATCATGGGTGGAGATTCTGTTGGTGAAATGATAAATATAATGTCAGTTATGATCTTAAATAAAATGACAGATACTGATATTAACAATTTGCAAATCGGTACACATCCACTTCTAACCGCATCCCCCATTGCTTACCCGATAATTAACGCAACTGTAGATGCAATTAAAAAATGGTCTCAACCACAATACACATAATTCCAAAGGAAATAGAATGACCGGGCAAGAAAAAGATAAGATTTATGAAGAGGAAGAAAAAAGAATTCAAAAGAATGTTTCTAAAATTAAACACCGTATAGCCGTATTCAGCGGCAAAGGCGGTGTTGGAAAAACTACTGTGAGTGTAAACCTAGCTTACGGATTTCAATCGGAAGGTTTCGCAACTGGTATTCTTGATGCAGATATCACTGGTCCCAATGTTCCCAAAATGTTAAACATAACTGATGATTTGATTAATCTGGGAGAGAAGATTATTCCATTTGAAAAATACGGCACTAAAATGATTTCTATTGCAAGTATGATAAAAAATGGGCAAGCATTAATATGGCGAGGGCCAATGCGCTCGAAAGTGATTAATCAATTTCTTGCAGATGTAGAGTGGGGTGAGCTTGATTATTTAATTGCCGATCTTCCTCCCGGAACTGGTGACGAAATCTTAACTATCGCACAACAAATGAAACCAGACTATGCAATTGTTGTAACAACTCCTCAAGAAGTTTCTGTCCTCGATGCCGAACGTGCAATAAACATGGCTACGAAACTTGAAATACCTTACATCGGTGTTGTCGAAAATATGGCTGGATTTGTATGTCCTCATTGCAGCGCGGTATTCGAATTATTTGGTTCTGGGGGAGGAGAAAAATTAGCTAACAAATACAACATTCCGTTCCTTGGTTCAATACCAATAGATATTGATGCACGTATTCTCAGCGATAAAGGCAAACCGATAATTCTAGAAAAACCAAACTGTGAGGTAACAAATGTTTTTAAATCAATTGTCAATATGATTGAGGAACATTTTATAAGCGAATTACAAGCAAAGTAAATGGAAAAAGCTTTATGAGTGAGAAAACAAAAATTGGAATAATTATTTGTGACAGATATAAAAGCTGCGCTGGTGGAAAGTGTTTTAGATCAATTAAAGAAAGAGTTGGAGCTTTTGATATATACAAAGATAAAGAAGTTGAGCTAGTTGGCTATACAACCTGCGGCGGATGCCCCGGTGGAAACATTGAATATGTACCCGAAGAGTTAAAGAAAAACGGGGCCGAAGTAATTCACTTTGCAACCGGTATGGTGGTTGGATTTCCACCGTGTCCCTATATTGAAAATTTCAAAAATTTTATTGAAACAAAGTATGGTTTGAAAGTTATAGTTGGAACCCATCCGATTCCAGAAAAATATTATTTAACGCACTCCAAATTGAATACATGGAATACAAAGGAGTGGAAAGAAATAATAAAGCCAACACTTAATGAAAAAGAAACAAGATTGGTTTATGAATGAAAATTTTAATTAGTGCTTATTTATGAAAGGAATCGGTTAAATGACAAAGTCGAAACTTCCAATTCCTATCTATAAATTTGCTTTGCTTCAAGCATATTTATATGAGATATTTATTGCGGAAAAAAGATGTGAGCAAAACTTGAATCATACCGAATGGTATCTGGCAAAAGATTTCTCTGAAGAGAAAATTGAAGAGATTGTAAAATTCTTTAATAACGAAGGGATTCAATGTGATTGTGATGTTATTAATAAACTTGAGTTAAAAGATTTTTCGGAGGGCATACTAAATACTCATAGATGAATATTTATAAAAGAATTTAATAGAAAAATAATAGGGCAGTGTTACCTGAGTTAGTAATACAATCAGGTAAAAGCGAGAAGAATCTATTGTCTTTTCTACAATAGATATAGAAGAAATTCAAAATGTAATCCTAATATATTATCCGGGAATGCTGCTTTTGCGCGTAAAGAAGAAGAAGTTTTATGCGGTTCGGAAAAATTAGAAATCAATTTTAAGGATTAATAATGATCACATTCGGTCCTATACCATCACGAAGATTAGGAAGATCACTTGGAATAAATAACATTCCACCAAAGAATTGTAGCTATTCATGTATTTATTGCCAGATTGGGTCAACCGATTCTATGTCAATAACAAGAAAAGAATTTTACTCTACGGATACAATATTTAACGAAGTGGCGGAAAAGATTCAGAAATTACAAAAATCCGATAAGAAAATTGATTATCTGACATTTGTTCCGGACGGCGAACCGACTCTCGATATTAATCTTGGTAAAACAATTGAAAGTTTAGAATCATTCGGAATAAAAATAGCCATAATTACAAATGCATCTTTGATTTGTGATAAAGAAGTTCAAAACAATTTGATGAAAGCGGATTGGGTATCGGTAAAAATTGATTCCGCATACGAATATATTTGGCGAAAAATTAACAGACCGCATGGTTCACTCGAACTTAAAAAAATCATAACGGGAATAAAAGAATTTGCTTCATCTTTCAAGGGAACGCTTGTAACTGAAACCATGCTTGTTAAAGGCATGAATGATAACTTAGAATCGCTTAGTAAAATCGCAAAAATAATAAGTGAAATAAATCCGAGTAAATCTTACATCTTGGCACCAACACGTCCCCCTGTAGAAAAATCAGTGATGGCGCCGTTAGAAGAAAACTTGAACATGGCATATCAAATTTACAGCAGTTTATTAAACAACGTAGAACTTATTGTTGATAACGAAGGAACTGACTTCAGCTATTTTTCCGATGTTGAAAAAGAATTATTGAGCATACTTGCGGTTCACCCGATGCGTAAAGATGCTGTTGAGGAATTTTTGTCGGAAGCAAATTCCTGTTGGGAAATGATCGATAATTTAATAAACAAAAGAGTATTACGAGAAACGGAATACTCCGGTGGTAGATATATCATTAAAAATACATAAGGAGGCAATTATGCCAAACTTAAATGGAACAGGTCCACAAGGACAAGGTTCAATGTCCGGAAGAAAAAAAGGTCGTTGTAATGAGACTATAGCAACACAAACTGAAAAATCCACGGAACAATCAGCCGAGAACAAAGATGTTGTTTACGGAATTGGACGTGGTGGAAAAGCACGCGGAGGCGGCGACCTGGGAAACGGTGGCGGTAAAGGGCAAGGAAGAGGACGCGGACGTGGAAGAGGAATCTGAGGAAGTAATTGCTAATCAATAAGTATATAAAAATAGCCGTTGCAATAGCGAAACAGGATAAAACATCTTTACTGTCCGAAGTTTTCGGTAGAAGTAATTTTTTCTTGATCTCTAATTCAAAAGATAATTCTCTAGAAATTTATCGAAATCCGTATGCATCCGAACTTGGTGATGCAGGAATCCAATCCTCACGTTTTCTGATCGAAAAGGAGATTGATGTTTTGATTGTTAAAAAAATCGGGCTGAATCCTTTCCGGGTTCTCACATCGGCAAATATAAAAGTTTATCTAGGCAAAGAAGGATCTTCTATTGAAGCCATACAGATGTTCACTGAAGGAAAATTAATTTTGATAGAAAACATAAAAAGAGATTTCTCTTTTGAAAGTAAGTGAATAAGAAAAGGTAAGAAATTATTTATTAAAAACAATATCAATAATAAAGGAATAATATGAATTACAGATTAGCAATAGCAATTGAAAAACTTGGCTCAGAAGAAAGAGTTGCAGAACATTTTGGAAGATGCTCAAAATTCTACGTGTGTGAACTTGACGAGCAAAAAAAAGTATTGAAGACTGAAGTAATATTTAATCCATTAGCCGGTGAGCACAGTGGTGCATGTCAGTTACCAGGTTTTGTAAAACAGTTAAACGTGAACACAATAATTGCTGGTGGAATGGGTCAAAAAGCTGTTAGCAACTTTCTTTCTTTCAACATCGATGTTATCACCGCTCCTGGACTTCTTTACGAAGAAGCATTGAATAGTTTTACTAAAGGAAAGCTTCTAGGTTACGAAGCCTGTAAACACGATCATGAAGACAGCCATAATTGCCATTAGAGGAATGACGTGATAATATCTATTGCATCTGGTAAAGGTGGAACCGGTAAAACTACTGTTGCGGCAAGTCTCGCTTCCGTTATCCCCGAAAGTGTTTATATCGATTGCGATGTTGAAGAGCCTAACGGACATCTGTTTCTTAAACCAAAAATAATTTTAGAAGAGAAAGCAGAAAAATATCTCCCTCTGATCGATAAAGAAAAATGCACAAATTGTGGAAAGTGCGTTGAGGTTTGTGAATTTAATGCATTGATAAATCTGAAATTCGAGATCATTCTTGTTGAAGAGATGTGTCACGGATGCGGAGTATGCAAATATTTTTGTCCTTCAAAAGTTATTACCGAAAAAGTGAAGGATATTGGAGTTGTTAGAATTGGAATTACGAATGATAACATTCTTTTCGTAGATGGATTATTAAACATAGGCGAGGTTGCTGCAGCGCCATTAATTAAAGATGTGAAGAAAAAAAACATCGTGGGAAAAATAAACATACTTGATTCCCCGCCAGGTACTTCATGTTCGATGGTGGAAACAGTTAAAGATTCTGATTTCTGCATCGTTGTTACCGAATCAACTCCATTTGGGCTAAACGACTTGAAACTTGCTATCGATGTCTTAAGAACAATAGATGTGCCTTTCGGCGTCGTTATCAATAAATACGATTCATCTTTCGAAGAGATGGGAAATTATCTCAACAAAAGCGACATCGAAGTGCTTCTTAAAATTCCTTTTGATAGGAAGTTTACAGAATCTTATTCTGAAGGAGTTTTACCTATAAAAAAATATCCCGAATTGAAAAAAGATTTTCTTGCCCTTCAGAAAAGGATTATTGAAAAAATGGAGAAAGTAAATGCCGGATAAAATATTTAAACAAATTGTAATACTTAGTGGAAAAGGTGGAACCGGCAAGACAACACTGTCTGCGGCTTTTACAAGTTTGATAGACAAAAAAGTAGTTATCGATTGTGACGTTGACGCAGCAAATCTTCACCTTGTTCTCCAAACTAAACTAATTAACAGTTATGATTTTGTTGGCGGGAAAAAAGCTTCTATTGATAGAAACAAATGCAGAGAGTGCGATCTGTGTGAAACTATTTGCAGATTTGACGCTATTAAAAATTATACGATCAATCAACTAAGTTGCGAAGGATGTGGATTTTGTTTTCGCATATGTAGTTACGATGCAATCAAATTCAATACTATAATATCCGGATCTTATTTTGAATGTGCCTTGCCGAATGATTCGAAATTTTACTATGCAAAACTTTCCCCAGGTGAGGGAAATTCTGGTAAACTTGTTAGCGAAATTAAAAGGAAGGCCATTGAAAATATCTCGCCGGATGTTGAATGGGCGATTGTAGACGGGCCTCCAGGAATAGGATGTCCTGTAAATGCTAGCTTATCCTTAGCAGATTACGTTATTATTGTTACGGAACCAACCGTATCTGGTTTTCATGATTTAAAACGGCTAGTCGAATTATTGAAAGCATTTAAAATTAGATCTGGTATTGTAATTAATAAATATGATTTGAACGAAACGAAAACAATTCAAATATTTAAATACGCAGAAAACGAAAAGATTCCTATCCTTGGTTCAATTCCCTTTGATATAAGATTTGTGAAAGCTCTTATCAGAGGTAAAAATGTTGTAGAAGTTCATGAAGATATCCGTGAACAAATCCTTACTATATTTAATCAGTTGGAATTACAAGTAGCATTATCAATCAATTAATAAGAAGGTATATTATGAAAATAGCAGTAACATCAAAAGGCGGATCGATGGATTCGCTATTAAGCGAACAGTTCGGTCGTTGCCAATATTTTTTAATTGTTGATTCCGCAACTATGAAGTTTGAAGCCGTCTCAAATCTCGGTGAACAAATGAGGAGCGGTGCTGGACCTAAAGCTGCAGAATTAATAATTAATATTGGTGCTGAAGTTCTACTCACAGGTCACGTTGGAGATAAAGCCGAAGATGTTCTCAAAAGAGGTGGTATTACAATTGTGGATGAGTTCAAGGGATCAACTAAAGTAAAAGATGCTGTAAACAGTTATTTATCGAAATAGAAAGGCGATTTGAATTGTTCTCTCTAGCAAAAATATTCTGTACTAAAGGAGTAGGAAGAAATAAAGATTATCTTGTTTTTTTTGAAGGAACAATAAGAAACATAGAAATGTGAAATTGTAATCTTGTATTGGCCATTAGTATTTATCCCTTCATGAGGTACAATAATCCTAAACTAGTAAGGACTTAAAGGATATTTTTGTTGAATAGATTAAAAATAATTTCTTATGAGTGAATTTCATTTGTTTTAGGAGAAATAAATCTAATTAGCAATTTTGTTGAAACAAAACAAATTACCTGTCGCTAACCAACCTGGTAAATCGCAGGGTATCATTTTTTATGAATGGAAGTTCTTTTACATGGTTTTAATTCCTTCGCTTACTATCGAAAATTCTAAAACCATCTCTTAGTTTCAATACCTTTTGGGTCCACTAGGCGTTGAAGTTTTACAGTTTGAGATCACCCGTATTCACAGTTTAAACCCTTATAGAATCAGATTTTATAAGGGTTTATTATTTTAAAAAATATTGGATGGAAAAGTGAGTGATTTAATTAAAATATTATTTTCATTAACGAAAAATAATGAGTTTAACGTAGTTAAATTCACAATTAGGATTGCCTACTTGTGACATCAGCCATTTAATAAATAGTATATGGAACAGTTAATATTGTACACATTACTTCAAATTTTATGGTTTGATAATTCTATTAAAATGAATAATATTGTACATTCTTGTTAAGTGATAAAAGATAATACTTAAATGAAGAATAAAATCAGAGACCAGAATTTTTTCCATTTTTTTTAACGTCCAAAATTTGGGTGTCTTCCCAAAATGAAATGGTCATCCAGCTAATTAATGTCTGATAAACAAAAATAAAGTTATGAATATGTTTGCAAAAGAAACTTATATTGAAAGACGCAAAAAATTAGTAAATTCAGTTGATTCTGGGATCATTCTCTTATTAGGAAATAATGAAAGCCCAATGAATTATGCCGATAACACTTTCCATTTTAGGCAAGATAGTACATACCTGTATTTCTTTGGAATGAACATTCCTAACATTTCGGGTTTACTCGATTGTGATTCCGGGGAAGAATGGATATTTGGCGATGATCTTACTGTTGAAGATTTTGTTTGGATGGGCCCTCAGCCCACCATCTCTGAGCAAGCCTTAAGAGTTGGTATCACTAAAACAGGAACATTAAATGAACTAGTAGAAAGACTTAAAAAGGAATCTAGAATTGGTAGGATAATACATTTCTTGTCTCCGTACCGTGCTGAGAATAAAATAAAACTTTTTGAATGGTTAGGGATACCACCTGGAGCGCAACATGAGGCATCTTCTCAAAAACTAATAAATGGTGTTGTGAATCAAAGGAACTATAAAACTGCTGAGGAAATTGATGAAATAATAAAGGCTGCTGATACTAGTGTTGACATGCATACACTAGCCATGAGAATGGCCAAACCCGGTATCTCTGAAGCTAGGATTACAGCTGGTGTTCAAGAGGTAGCTGTTTCTGCTGGTGGACAAATTTCATTTCCTATCATCGCTACTATAAACGGACAAACTTTACATAATCATTACCATGGAAATGTTTTAAAAGATGGTGATATGTTCCTACTTGATGCGGGTGCAGAAACAGCTATGGGATATTGTGCCGATTTATCAAGTACTGTACCTGTAAATGGCAAATTCACAAACAGTCAGCGTGACATTTACAATATATGTCTTGATAGTCATAACACTTCCATTAAAATGCTTAAACCTGGAATTCCATTTGTTGAAGTGTATTATGAGTCAGTTCGTGTTATCATTACAGGATTACAGGACTTGGGACTTATGAGGGGAAATGTGGAAGATGCAATAACAAATGGTGCTCACGCACTGTTTTTCCCTTGTGGATTAGGGCATATGATGGGACTTGATGTGCATGATATGGAGGATATGGGTGAGGTTATTGTTGGATATGGTGGTGAGCCAAAAAGCACTCAGTTTGGATTAAAATCTTTAAGATTGGGCCGAAAATTAGAACCCGGATTTGTTCTCACAATTGAACCTGGAATTTATTTTATTCCTGAATTGATTGATCAATGGAAAGCAACAGGTCATAATTCTGAATATATTAATTATGATAAAGTACAAGAATACAAGCTATTTGGAGGTTTGCGTAATGAAGAAGATTTTCTAATTACAGATTCTGGGTATGAGCTTCTTGGCAAACAAAAACCTAAATCAATTGTGGATGTTGAAGCAGAATGGGCTAAGGGATTATAAAGAATTTTGCCTTTTATAAACTTGAATTAAATTTAGGTCAATTGTAGAGTTTTTATCAAATTTTTGTCCATGTTATTCCGAATTTTAGAGACACTTGAATAGTATATCTGTCAGATAAACAATTAATTACCCTAAATTTTTTGTCCGATAATTTTTACGGTAATAGGATGAACAAATTAAAAATTGGTACCTGTAGCTGGAAATATGACTCGTGGAAGGGAATAGTCTATCCCGAGTTTGGTGAATTTAATTATTTAGAAGAGTATAGTAAAATGTACAATACTGTTGAGATAGATCAATGGTTTTGGTCATTGCATCCCAATAACAAAATTACTCTCCCAAACTCAAAAGTAGTCGAGGAGTATTATAAATCAACTCCCGAAGATTTTAAATTTACAATTAAAGTTCCAAACAGCATTACTTTAACTAATCCTTATAAAAGTAAAGAATCCAACAAACATTTTCTTTCAGTTGATTTAACGGAAACATTTCTTGATTCCATTGATGCACTTAAGCCAAAAGTTGGAATGTTGATGTTTCAGTTTGAATATTTGAATAAGGAAAAAATGGGTTCGCAAGAAGAATTTCAACAAAGATTAGAAGTGTTTTTTACTCAAATTAACCGAGAATATAATTATGCTATTGAGATTAGAAATCAGAATTATTTGAATAGGCATTTCTTTGATTTTTTAAATATCCATGATGTTTCTTTTGTATTTCTTCAAGGATACTATATGCCAAAAATTATAGAGACTTATAAAAAGTTTGATTCAGAGATTGTTGAGAACTCTGTTATTAGATTACATGGATACAATAGAAAGGCTATTGAGTTAAAAACTAATAAAATATGGAATGAAATTGTCAATCCTCAAGATGATGATCTAGGAGATTTAATAAATATTATTAAATCGCTGTTAGATAAGAAAGTGGATATGTACATCAATGTAAATAACCATTTTGAAGGATCTGCGCCACTAACAATAAATAGAATAAAAACTCTGTTAAATACCAAATAAATTTTTCACGTATTCCTTGTTCAATTAACAAGTATGTATGTTACTATAATTTTTTGTAATATAAAAAAACTCCAAAGTAGAATTACTTTGGAGTTTTACACAGATCTGATAGCACATACCCCCTATAATGGACCAACAATTGATGTTTTATCAAGATCAACCTGTTCATCATCTGGTCTAAATCCCCATAGGTCATCGAGATAATAACTTGAGTTTCTACCAGTTGCTAAATAACCAAGATCTCCTACAGCAAAACCGACTGCCTCTATACGTCCAGGAGCTTCAAGATTCGTTTTTTGGTTCCATAAATCAGAAGTTGGATTATACTCCCATACTATTGCATCTGCTGTTCCTGTTCCTCCTGTAGCTACATACCCCATACCATTAATTGCAAATGCAACCTTATTAATTCCGATAATTGAATTATAATCATCGTCATAATCATCATCTGAAATATTTGATATTGGACGCATCTCAGACCATTGATTGACATCTGGATCATAAACCCAAAAATCATTTTCGTATACTCCGTTATCAATTCCAGTTCCTACATAGGCTTTCCCATCAATAACAAAAGTTATTGCATCACTGCGTTTCCCACCACCAATGCTATATATTTGAGTCCATTGATTTGCAGACGGATCATACTCCCAAAAATCTTTTAAGGCATTACCATCATATCCAGTTCCAACATAGCCTTTATTATTTATTGCAAATGCAACTGCGCCATACCTAGCAGTGCCTCCAAAATCAGCTATCTGTACCCATGAATTTGATATTGGATCGTATTCCCAAAAATCTTTAAGTTTATTTATTCCATCAAACCCACTACCTATATAACCTTTGGTATCAGTACCAAAACCGACAGCTCCATTTCTTGCTTTACCTGGGAAATCTGCTTTTCTAATCCATTGATTTGCCGATGGATCATACTCCCAAAAATCAACTAATCTATCCGAGCCATCGTATCCTGTACCTAAATATGCTTTATCCCCAATAGTAAAAGCTATTGCATCTGTTCTAGGAATACCTTCAAAATCAGATAACTCAATCCAATTGCCAATAGGGTCATCATCATTATCATCATCATCATCACACCCACTACTTAATAAAGCAATTGATATTATAACAGCACCCAAAATTATATTGTTAAATTTTTTCTTAATTGTTTTAATTTTCATAAAATTTACTCTCCATTATTTATAGTCCATAGATTTTTCTTTAGTAGAAGGTAAAATTATTCTTTAAAAGCTTTTAAGAAAAATTTTGTAGATATATCAAAAAGAATAATAGACAAACAACACTATTTGATCGATTGAAACAGAAATATTTATTTGTTCTTTAATAAAAAGCTAAAAGAGTAATCAGGAATATCAATCGTTTCGAACAGTTCGTCTACTAATATAGAGTTTTGGTATATAAAATTTTTATTCTAACATAAAATCTGTTTGATTTGCATAGTCACATTTTACAAGTAATGAAGTGAAAAACGAATCGTCAAAAATCAACGATTCAAATACAAAATTATTTTAAATAATTAACCAATAGAGAAATATGGAATTATGTAAAAACCACAAAAATGCTCACTTATTTAAAGCAATAGCTTTTTTTTTGTTTACCCTAAGCATTTTAGTGACTTCTTGTAGTGAAAATCCAAACGAATATACTTTGGGTGAGGAGTTTATAGACTCACAAACAAATTTGTCGTTAATTGATACTTTTTCAGTCATCCTATCTACTGTTATTCTAGATAGTGTTGTAAGTAATGCAACTGGAGCATTATTTGTTGGTTCTTACATGGATGATTATGTTGGTAAAATTTCTAGTAATGGATATTTCCAAATTGGTATTCCAGAAAATTATGATTCCTTAGATTTGGATGAAGTGTATGATTCCTTAAGTCTTATAATAATATATAATCAAAAATATTATGGTGATACTACAAAAATTCAGAAAATAGCGGTTCATCAGTTAACCGAAAGCATTGAATACACTTTTGAAACCAATATTACAAACCAAACCACTTTTAACTATAATTCCAATCCAATAGGAGAAATTACTTATTTCCCAAAACCTCATGATATATCAGACACATTGTTTATTAAAATTAGTGATGAAATTGGACTTGATTTATTCAATAAATTAAAAAAAAAATCTGAAACTTTAACATCTAATGCAAGATTTCTTAATTATTTCCATGGATTGGTACTTAAGGCAGATGAAACAAATGAAGGCGCCATTGTGGGTTTTGATGCTAATGAGGGTTCAATAAGTTTAATTTTGCATACCAAAAGAGAAGATATAATAATTGAGAAGAATACATATGAATTTGATCTTTATATATATGAGAAACAATTTAATAATGTATCATTCGATCTAACTACAACACAATTAAATAAATTAACAGAACAACGAACTGAGCTAGTAAATTCAGAAACCAATGGATTATCATTTCTTCAAGGAGGAGTGGGATTAGCAATTAGAGTAGATTTCCCATCCATGGGTGAGCTAATGTTGTTCGATAGAGGAACTATTATGGAGGCAAAACTTTCAATTTCTCCTTTGCTAAGTGCAAATAATGATGACGATTTTCTTGAAAATTTACTTGTTTACGAAACTAATAATCTTAATAATAAAAATGAACTGCTCATGAATAGTCAAGGGGATGCTGTGGTTTCAAGTTTTAATAATGATGAACTGTATCAGGAGGAAACTGCCTACACCTTTGACGTTACTAGTTTTATTAGTGATGATATTTCAGATTCCTATGTTGATCCAGAAAGCGGGCTATTTATAACCTTTCCAACACGTGCACAAGAAAGCAGTTTTAGCAGATTAATTATAGATGCTCAAAATAAAAACACTAATCTTAAAATATATTATTTAACTTATTGAGTTTGTAAATAGATGAATAAAAAATACAATATAATAGTATTCGTGCTTGGAATTACTCTTGGTTCTAATTGCATTAAGGCGCAAATCAAAAATTCGGTTTACTCTATGCAGGGTATTGGTCAGCTTAGCGATTATAGTTTTGGAGTTAATAGATCTCTAGGTGGAACTGGAATAGCATTCCAATCTAGTGAATCAATTAATTATATGAATCCTGCTTCATATTTAGGCCTTGCAGCAAATTCGAATATTTTGGAAGCTGGTGTGTATACAATGTTTGCAAAATCTCAGAACAATAGTACTTCTCAATATTCCAGTGAAGTTAACTTCGACTACGTTTCAATTAGTTTCTATTTTACAAATTGGTGGGCAGCTAGTTTAGGTATTACACCATTTAGTTATGTTGATTATGAAATAGACTCTAAAGATGAAATTGATGGTGAGCCTATATCAATAGATAAAAATTATTCGGGCTCTGGTGGATTGAATAGAATATATTTTGGCAACTCATTTAATATATTTAAGGGACTATCAGTTGGATTTAATGCTTCTTATATAGTTGGCCCGATTACACAAACAGAAATTGCGCATAGTAATGAAAGCTTTTCAGGATACGAACTTCAGCATAAATTAACTGCTTCAAGCTTTTATCTTGATTATGGAATGCAGTATTCAATAAATAATGACAATTGGTTATATACTATCGGTCTTTTATATGGATCTTCTGAGACTCTAAACGCAACGGATGAACTTGAGTTTGTTTATAATGGAATAAGTACATCCTTAGAAAAGGATGAAGAATCTTTGAAACTACCTGAAAAATTCGGAATTGGAATATCACTTAAAAACGGAAATAATTTTAGAGCTGGTTTTGATTATGAATGGGGAAGTTGGTCCAGTATAAAATATTCCAATGCCAATTTTAATACAAAAAACAGTAATAGGTATTCAATTGGGGTGGAGTATAAACCAGAAGAAGATCGAAGAAGCAGTTGGCTAAATGATTTGACTTACAGACTTGGAGCTAATTATAAAAATTCATATTTGGAAATTGATAATACACAAATAAATTCGATGGCGATAAATTTAGGGTTAGGAATTCCATATGAAACTTTTGGCAAAATTAATCTTTCACTTGAATATGGCGAAGAGGGGACACTAAGTAATGGACTAATAATGAATAGCTACTTGAAGTTTTACCTTAATATTTCTCTACCAGAGTTTTGGTCAAATAATTCTCCGTTTTGATAAAGTAAAAAACTTATAACCGGTAGATATCTATTATATCGAAAAACGATTCTTTAAATTGCATTCCTACCGGTATCTTTTTTGAACCAATAAAAACATGGTTGAATTCAATTTTATCAATTTTGTCAATAGAAACTATATAAGATTTGTGTACTCTTTTAAAATTATTATTTGATAACTTTTTTTCAATATATTTAATAGTGCATTTGGTTATCAAAGCTTTTGTATCGTTAATATATATTCTAACATAGTCTTTTAAACCTTCGATATAATGTATCTCATCATAGCTAATTTTTATAGTACTACTTCCAACTTTAACGAATAAAAAGTTAGGAGTTATTTGGTCATGCGTTATATTAGTTGGAGTAATGTTAATCCCATCATTAAGCTTCAATTAGGTACCACTAATGATATTAAAATATCTATTTGATAAAACAGATTTAAATCGGTTCTCAATTGGTTGACCTTAAAATGATTGATATCATATGTTGCAATTGGCAAAAATTTTAGAAATTCTAAACAACTGTCGGTTTTTCGAGTTTTGACAATAATAAAACCTATTAGGTTTAAAGATGAATTATTATTGCCATTTTATTACTCATTATCTGTCATAAAAAGAACACGACTTTAAACCTTTCCGTAAGAACATTTGTTCCATTGTAAGTGATATTAAAAATATTATTAAACCAGTAATGAGTGCATAATATTGCTACTCATTATTTACCCCAAAAAAGAATATGATATGCTACCTGTAGATTAAACCTTTCGAAAAGTACTCTTGTCTCATTGTAAGTGATATTAAAATTAGTTATTAATTATCAGTGGGGATAAAAATTGTCAATCACTAAAATCATTCTTCCTCTAATTGTTTTCTACCTTCTTACACCTTCAAATATGATATCTAAATATTCTGAAATTTCAGAAGTCTCATTTTCTGAAAACAAGAATGACATTCGTGGATATATTAAAGATGCGGTAAGTGGAGAATCATTAGTTTATGCTAACGTAATCCTTAATGTAGCGATTGGTGCAACAACAAATTCAAGAGGTTATTTTGTAATAGTAGATGCTCCCATAGGGAAAAGTAAGCTTCTTGTCTCATACATAGGGTATAAATCTCAAGAGATACCTATTGATAATTTTGTAGGCAATATTAAAGTTATTCAAATAAATTTAAGCCCAATAACGTATGAATCAGAAGAAGTTGTTGTTTCTGCTGAGGAATATAAAATATGGAAATCTGCTGATGAAGTTAGTCAAATAACAATTTCACCAAAACAACTTGCAGCACTACCAAATTTTGGTGAAGTAGATATATTTCGTTCACTACAATTACTTCCTGGTATAAGTGGAATTAGTGATGGGTCTTCAGGATTATATATCCGTGGAGGAACACCAGATCAAAACCTTGTATTACTTGATGGCATGACAGTTTATCACGTTGATCATTTTTTTGGTTTTTTTAGCGCCTTTAATTCAGAGGCAATTAAAGATGTTCAAGTCTACAAAGGCGGTTATCCTGCAAAATATGGAGGAAGACTTTCCAGTGTCGTTGATTTAACCGGGAAGACTGGTGACGTAAATAATTTTCAATTAAGTATGGGAGCTAATTTACTAAGTGCAAATGCTGTAGCTCAAATACCCTTGAGTAAAAAAGGAAGTATTTTATTATCCGCAAGAAGATCTTATGCTGACTTTATTAATAGTGGAATGTACGATACTATATTTGAGTTTTTAAGCGGTGAAGAAAATACTACGAGTGATCCGATGCAAAGAGGAGGTGGTAGGGGATTTAACCAGGTGCAGACAGAAGTGTTACCATCTTTTTATTTTTATGATTTTAACGCCAAAATATCCTACGAGATTTCAGACAACGATTTTCTATCTCTTAGTTTTTATAATGGGGAAGATTATTTGGATGAATCAGAGGATCCAACAGACTTATCTAAATTTGGTGGAGAGAATGTTGGGACTAGTGAAAGCACTGATTTAACAAACTGGGGGAATCTTGGTGCAAGTTTTAAATGGTCAAGGCAATGGTCAAGTCGTTTATTTTCTGATGTAATTCTCTCTACATCAAACTATTTTAGTGACCAGAATTTTAGTACATCATTAAATCTTAATGTGGAAAATGATAGTGCGAGTCTTGGATTTAATTCATTTAGTCGATTGCAAGAAAACACAATTGATGATATAACATTAAGAATGGATAATGAATGGGAATTAGCAAATGATCATCGGTTAGGTTTTGGAACATGGATCTCGGATATAAAAACGAAATATAATTTTATAATTAATGATACTACAAACATTGTTGGTACAGATGACTCAGCACTTCAAGTAGCTTTTTACTTACAGGATAAATGGAAGTTGACTAACAATTTAGAACTCACATTTGGTGGTAGGAGTACATATTTCGACGGTACAGAATCAATGTATGTTGAACCAAGAGCATCCTTCTCACTTAAAATTACCGATCGTTTAAAGTTAAAAGGAGCTTGGAGCCATAATTATCAATTTATTAACCAGATTACGAATGAAGATGTTTTAGAAGGTGGCAGAGATTTTTGGTTAGTAGCAAATAACGACTTGGAACCGGGTTTTGCTGAACATTTTATTATTGGTACTGAATTTGAAACTAATGGTTACTTATTTAGTGTTGAGGGATATTATAAGAGTTTAGAAAATATTATTGAATTCACTCAAAGAATTCCAACGAGAAGGGATATTGCAACTAATAGTACCAACACATATTTTGCTAATTTCTTTACCGGTACTGGAATATCCAGGGGGATTGAATTTTTAGTACAGAAAAAATTTGGAACCCTGAACGGTTGGCTAAGTTATACACTTGGTAAGGTTGAGAATAAATATAAAGAATTTAATAATGGTGAAACATTCCCAGCGAACCACGATAGGAGACATGAAGTTAAAATAGTAACTGCCTATTCAATTGGTAAGTGGAATTTGTCAGCAACCTGGATTTATGCCTCTGGTCAAGCTTATACTGCTCCAGAGAGTCAATATTATATGCCTCTGCTTAATGGAGATGATTATGGCTATATACATGTGAGTGACAAAAATGTTTATAGACTTCCTGATTATCATAGACTTGATTTAAGTGCCTCATATAATTTTAAGAATAAAAGCTTTAATGGAGAATTTGGGTTATCGATCTTTAATGTTTACAATCAGGAAAACATATGGTATAAAAAGTATGATTTAGATTCTGAACCAATTGTCATAACAGATGTAAAAATGTTGGGAATTACACCTACAGTATTTGTCAAATTTGTCTTTTAATAAGTAAATCATTTTAGAATATTTATTAGGATTTAAAATATGTTTTCAAAATTAAATAAAATAATTGCGACTTATATTTTTGCACTAGTAATCATAATTACTAGTTGTTCGGACGACTCGGTGGTAGAAAATGAAAATGAATTGGTGGTTGTTGCGGCCTATTTGTTCGAGGGTCAACCAGTAGAAGACATTCAACTTACAAAAACTCTTGTTCTAGGTACCGAAGACACTATTGCACCTCCAATTAATGACGCAATAATAAGTCTAATTAAAGACAATAAATCATACCGGCTAGAAAGAAATTCTGAAAAAGAAGGATATTATCACTACTCTGGAGCAGATTTGATTATTGCTACAAACGATCACTTCTCAATTGAAATATTATTTGAAGATCAAGTAATATCTGCAGAAACAAATGTTCCGTTCAAACCAGAAAATGTAACCATTTCAAATGATGAAATCGAAATAGCAGAAGTAAATTATGGCGATAAATTTGGTGGTGGTTTTGATAATGATACCAATTCGATAGTTGTGAGTTGGGATAATGTTGATAGTACACTCTATTATGTAGTAATAGATAATTTGGAAGATGATCCTTTATCCATCTATAGCGATTTGCCCTTAGCACGAGCTAAAAGATTCGTTTCAGCTCCTGCGGCTACAAGTGAATATTCCATAAATAGTAGAACGGTTACTCATTTTGGAAATCATCAAGCAATTATTTATAAAGTAAATCAAGAATATGCAGATTTGTATGATACAAGAGAACAAGATTCCAGAAATTTGAATGAACCACTAAGCAATATTACTAATGGACTAGGAGTGTTTAGCGCTTTCGCTAGTGATTCGGTATATTTTGATGTAGTAAAAGATTATTAATAAGTTATATAGGTTTATAAATGAAATTGAAAGAGAATTATTTTAGCAAGGTTCTTATACTGTTCACTGTATTATTCTTTATTCTCCAGGGCTGTTCAGATAATGCAATGGAAAGTACTTGGCAAAGTGAAGTGATTGTAATTGATGGGAGTAAAAATGAATGGGAAGGATCATTAAAATATTTTGAAGATGAAAAGGTCGCAATTGGAATCTCGAATGATGACGATTTCGTTTATTTTTGTTTAGCCACATCTGATAACAGTAAAATTATGAAAATTTTACTCACTGGCTTTACAATATGGTTAGATCCTCTAAGTAGCGATGGAGAAACTATTGGATTCCAATACCCAATAAAAAGAAAAATGACAGGAATTATGGACAGATCTCAGCATGGAACTAAGGGTGGACAAAATAGCGATAAGAAGCTGAAACAGATGATAGAAAAATTTAAAGTTGAACAGAATGAAATACTGATTGTCAATCATGATAATTTTCCCTTAAATGCCTATCCGCTAGAAAATAAAACCGGTCTTGAAGCTAAAATAAATTACGAAATGCATCAAATGGTTTATGAGCTAAAAGTTCCTTTAGCTAACAACAAATTTAGTAACGTTTATATTGATGCTTTACCAAATGAGTTACTAAAAGTTGGGTTTGAGTCTGGCGAATTCGATGGCCCAGAAGGTAAAGAAAGAGGTGGCATGAACAATGCTGGTGCACCTGGTAAAAGTGGGGGTATGTCACGAAGCGGAATGGCCGGTGGCGGTCGTGGAGGAAATAGAGGGGGTAGTAAAGCAAATATGGCAAGCAGACAAGAGTTGAAGAGTCCAATAGAATTTTGGATGGATGTAAAGTTAGCTGGAAAATAGTAAATGTTAATTATAATAAAGTATTTAATCTAATTTACTCCTATCCTATTTGAAATTTGTACTTCCCTGTATGAGAGTTGTCGTTTTGATCAAATTCAGCTAAGTGGTCTTGCTAAATTGGTTCTAAATTCAATTTTATGTGAAAATCATAATAAAATGTAAAATCCCAATCAATTTTCCCATTCCATTTTGGAGAATTGCTCAACTACAAACTAAAATATCCACTTTATGATGGATAATATAGTGGCTCATTTTTAGACCAGATAAAAAATAATAATTTCTAATTTCAGTAATTTTTATAATTTATCTTAGACCTAATATGCTAACCTGATTATTCAAATTAATATCATTTCGGCAATTCAAATAAACTCCTAAAAATTTTCATATACCAAATTGATTTTCTAATTATGACAAGGAGTATGTATAATTAGTTCTATTATGCAAATACTAATGAATCAATTATTGAAGAGTTTTGAATATTCAAAAGTCTCATAATGAGTCAGTTGTTTAATTTTGAATTATGAAAAGAGACAGTAAAACTTTCGAAATCTATTAAAATCGCTTGTTTTCAATGAATAATGTGTTGGCACCAATCTTGAAAAGTAGGAGTAAATAACAAATGAAATTCTTGGAAGGAGCTCAATTATGTACGAAGCAGAAAAATTTGACTGGACGATAGATAACAGAGGTAGCAATAAATTAAATCATAATTTATATAGATCTGCTGATGGCGAAGTCTATTATCATAGGTTGAAATTTAATAATGCGGATGAGGAAATCATTTCTCAGGTAAATCCAGACGTTATTTGGGCTTTGGAATTTGATGAAACTGTTATTAAAAAATATTACTTAAAATCGCGTAATTGGTTAACAAAAGATTTACTTAAAGCTTCATAGCAAATAAATATGTAATTTCACTAAATAATAAGTAACAAAATTGTTCAAATCTTCCCCCAATCAGGGAAGATTTTTGTTTTTTAAATAGGATGTAATCTGTTTACATGTCAAGATTTACCACCAAATTAAATGCTCACTTTAGTATATTTAATTATTAAAACTTATTATTCACATAGTTCTTAACAAAAGTTTTATGCTTCGAAATATTATTTATATAATGAGCAGTATATTTATTTTTTTCTCGGGCATCATTGCTTATGGGATCATCATAAACCTTAGAGAGATTTCATTAGACGAATTAATGCTGGAGAAAAATATAGTAAGCATTAATAACCCATCTATAGTTATTGATAGGAGAAATTATACTTTACAATTATATTCAGATACAACACTTGTGAAAAAATATACTGCGGTATTTGGCAGAAATAATGGTTTTATAAAGCTATCAAAGTCAGATTTTATAACTCCCATAGGCAAATATAAAATTTGCAGAATTGATACAAATTATATCTATTATAAGAAATTGTATCTAAACTATCCTAATATTGCAGATGCAGCAGAAGCATTAAGAATGAAGACAATCTCAAATGATGAATTTCTTGCAATATCTAATAATGTAAAAAGTAACAACTGTTCTTTTGTCCATACAGAGTTAGGTGGTGATATGGGAATTCAAGGTATTGGGGAATATAATTTGGTATTTAAAAACTTACCATTTGTTTTTAATTGGACGAATGGGTCTGTAGCTATCAGTAATGAAAATATTGATGAACTTTTGTCAGTTGTAGATATTGGAACTAAAGTTACTATTAAAAATTAGGCAAATGAATATTAGTCATTTTAAGTATTATATAATTTTATTTTCTGCATTTATTCTTCTTTATTTCTCAAGTTCAAATATGAGAGCGCAAGAGAAGAACAATATGGAACTCACAAACATTGAGTTTGTTGGAAATGACTTTTTTAACACTTCAGAGTTAGAAGAAATAATAATTTCAAAAGAAAGTTCCAGTTGGATATCCCAGTTTTTAAACAGTTTTACAAGTTTTGGCAATCCACCTAGTTATTTCGACTCACTTGATATTCAAGACGATTTAAGTATCTTAAAGAATTATTATAAATCGTATGGCTTTTTTAAGACTAAATTTAAGGCTGAATTCACTATTGAAAAGAATGGAAAAGAAGAAGTTGACCTCATATTTAATGTTACTGAAAATTTCCCATCCTCCATTAGAAATTATAATTTTAATGGACTAGATCCTTTACCAAAGTCATTGTATTCTGATCTATCTGACCTCTTAAATATTGATACAACAATTCAATACTCTGAAGAATTAGTTGAGCAAAACAGCGCTATAATTATAAGCTTTTTGCAAGATCAGGGATACATGATGGTTCAATCCACGGAACCAGTTGTTCAAGTAGATACGGTTAAAAACGTGGTTGATATTAATGTTGATTTCAAATTAGGGAACAGATACAGAATTAGTGAAGTTAACGTAGAAAAAAGTGGTCCAGGTAAAGAATTAGTTCGTGAGGTTCTAATTGATGAGATAGCAAATATTTCCACGGAAAATTATTATAATTACAACGAATTAAAACTTGCTCAGGTAAGATTATATAGGACCAATTTATTTTCTTCCGCTGTAATTGCCGGCAGCGTCCAAGATACCGTAGGTAATTATGTCCCTGTTAATATTATTACCAAGGTTGGTTTGTTGAATGAATTATCACCGGAGATAATATTAATTAACGAAGATAACACTTTAAAACTTGGTTTGGGTCTTTCTTACATTAATAAAAACTTTCTTGGTGATGCTAGAAAATTAACGATTGGAGCTTCCGCTGCAGCACAAAATTACACGGAGTTTCTAAAGGAAGCAAATTTAGCCAGTGATAATATTTTTGGTTATACTGATGCTCGCGTTAATATTGAACAACCCTTTCTATTTGGCAGTCCTATAAACACCCAACTTGAAACATATTATACATTAGAAAAAAAGAAAAATCAGTGGAATGCGAGTATTTATGGAGCGAAACTAAATTTAAATTATGAGTTACCTCGGTACGTTTTTCTTACAGCACTCTCCACCTATCTTACTTGGCAGAATTCAAAATACATATTTAAGGAAGAATATTTAGAAAAGAGATTGCCAGATTCTCTCGTTAGTGGATCTATAACTACAAATAGTACTAGTGCTATACTAGGTGTACAGCTTATTAAGAATAATACCGATGATTTACTTTTCCCAACAGAAGGATATTTTGTATCTATATTAGCTGAGGATGGAAACTCACTTCCATATTTATTTAGTAAAATAGGCAACTATAATTTTAGTCAGGCTGCATATTATAAATTTGTTTTAACTACTACAACTTATTTTTCATTTATGAAAAATGTGTTTGATTCTTTTGGAATGAAATTTAAAATTGGGAATATTCACGCCTATCATGGAGATTTAATTGAAATTCCGTATAACCAAAGATTGACGGCTGGTGGAAGTAATTCAGTAAGAGGTTGGGGATCAAATGATCTTCCAATAATAACTGAATTAGTCCTTCCGCAGAACCCCACTCAAAATGATATTGAGAATGTAGCAAGGAATATAACCCCTGGAGGCTTCTTTTTAGTAGAGGGTTCAATTGAAGGACGTGAACTCTTATCTGAAAAAATTGGTTTAGCCATTTTTATGGATTATGGAAATGTTTGGAATAAGTTTGAAGAGTTCAGTTATAATGAAATGGCTGTTGCAGCTGGTTTTGGTTTTAGATATTATTCTGATTTTGCACCCATAAGGTTAGATTTTGGATTTAAAGCTTATGATCCTGATGATAGAAGAAGTTTTTTTACAAGATTGCGAAAGTCACCTTTTCTTAAGACTTTCGAATTCCATTTAGGAATTGGAGAGGCATTCTAGACTTTTGGAAAATAGAGTTACTTTTCTATTTTTTTGAATAATATCAATTAATTAGGTAAATTTAGAGTTATTCTTTTTGAGGATTTATTATGTTATTAAGTATGACCGGTTTTGGGAATGATGTTTATTCAAATGATAAATATACATTAGAAACTGAAATTAAAAGTTTGAATAGTCGCTATCTTGATTTGTCTGTCAGAATACCGAAAGAACTTAGCCAACATGAATTTGCCATTCGTGATTTAGTTAAGAATAAATTGATTAGAGGAAAAATAACAGTTTCGATAAATCTATCTTTTAACAGTTCTTGTAATGACGATATTGCCTTAAATGAATCAGAATTGTTAAAAACAGTTAATCTTCTCAATAGGATTAAAACTGCAACAAATAGCGAAGAAAATTTATCTATTAGCCAGTTGTTGCTCTTTCGAGAGAATTTTTTAGATGAGGCTGATAGCGAAATTGATTTTGAAGTGAATCTAGTTCTTCAATCTTTAAGTAAAGCTCTTGATAATCTTGTTGAAATGAGGGCCCAAGAAGGAGCTCAGTTAAAAATAGATTTAGAAGCAAGAATTAAAATTATTGATGAGACTCTTGCAAAAATTGAAAACTTGGCTCAAAACTCTACAAAGGAGTATTTTGAGAAGTTTAGAGAGAAGGCAAAAAAGTTATCTGATGAATTTGTTGATGATAAGGATAGATTTCTGATTGAGTTAGGAATACTATCCGAAAAACATGATGTAACCGAAGAATGTATAAGGTTACATAGCCATATAAAACTTTTTAATGATTCCTTGTTGAAATCGCAGGATGTTGGAAGGAAGTTAAATTTTATTTGTCAAGAGATGAATAGAGAAGTTAATACGATTAACAGCAAGTCGATTTCATCTGAAGTTTCTCATTTGGGAATTAACATTAAAGAAGAACTTGAGAAAATAAGAGAACAAGTTCAAAATATTGAGTAGGATTTGAAAGATAAAAAAGGAAAATTATTTGTTTTTTCTGCACCAAGCGGCTCGGGTAAAACAACAATTATTAAAAATGTTTTAGCAGAATTTTCTGAATTGTCTTTTTCAATTTCTGCTACTACCAGAAAAAAAAGAAGAACGGAAAAAGATAAAGTTGACTATTTCTTCTTAGATGTAGACGAATTTAAAGAAAAAGTTGCGAAGGATGAATTTCTAGAATGGGGAAAATTCTTTGGTTATTATTATGGCACATTGAAAGAGTTAGTGTTTGAAAAAATAAATATGGGCGTATCCATTGTTTTGGAAGTTGATGTTAAAGGGGCATTAAATATAAAGGATGTTTATCCAGATTCTGTTCTAATTTTCATTTCACCACCTAGCATCGAAGAATTGAAAAAAAGGCTTTATAATCGTAAAACTGAATCGAATGAAGATTTTAATATGAGAATTGAAAGAGCTGAGATGGAATTAAATTATAGGGAAAAATTCGATTATAATGTTTATAATTATAATCTTGATGATGCCAAATACGAAGTAAATGAAATTATAAAAAGTGAATTAGCATAAAGGAGATAAAAATGGGATTAAAACCGGTTGATTTGAGAGTTCTCAAAGTGAAAGCAGCAAATTTGTATGAAGCAATTATTGTTTCGTCAAAAGAGGCAAGAAAAATAAACGAAGAGAATAAACTTGAGTTTAACGCCTTGATGAATACTTTTGCTCCAAGTAGTGATGATGATTTTGAGGATAGAGATAATACAGAGCAAGAAAAAATTTCTGTCGAATTTGAAAAAAGAGAGAAACCTCATACTAGTGCTTTGGATAAAATGGCAAAAGGTGAGATCAAATATAGATATAAGTCAGTGGACGAATAATCTCTTCTGATCTAAAATTTTAGGAAGTCTTAAAGACTTCCTTTTTTTTTGTGCTATCAAATTTTAATAATTTTTTATTTTTCACATACACGTTTTTTATTTTCTCTACTTTTATAGTTATATTCTAATTCAATTTTTAACCACTTCAAAACAATGAATGATTCAACTAATTTGATGATTGAGGCAATAAAAGACCAAAAAGAAATTTTTGGTGATAATTTATTTGAATCGGTTAATCTAAAAATTGAAAATAACCTAGTTCATAACATTGTGAAAGAGGAATCTAATTTTTATATGTCATCGAACTCACTATTTGAAAATTTTAGCAGTTGCACTACCCTCGATTCATTAAATGAAACAATAAACGAATGCCAAAAATGCGCTCTTGGAAAATCAAGAACGAAATTTGTTTTTGGTGTTGGGAATCCTAATGCTGATGTAATGATTATTGGTGAAGCGCCAGGGGCCGAAGAAGATAAGCAAGGTATTCCATTTGTAGGAAGAGCCGGCAAATTATTAACTGATATTTTGAAGGCAATAAATTTTGATCGGGAAGATGTATATATCGCAAATATCCTAAAATGCCGTCCTCCGGACAATAGAAATCCATTACCAGCAGAAATGGATGAATGCACACCATATCTCTATAAACAAATTGATATTATAAAACCGAAAGTGATTTTATGTGTTGGCTTAGTTGCTGCAACCAGTTTTCTAAAGAAAAAAGAGAGTTTAACTAAACTACGTGGGAATGTTTATGAGGTTAATGGTGTTAAAACCATGGTAACTTATCATCCTGCAGCTCTTCTTAGAAATCCTAATTGGAAAAGAGGATGTTGGGAAGATGTTCAAAAATTTAAAAAAATATATGAAAGTTTAACAAATTAAAAAGTAATGGACGATCAAATAAGGCAAAATATTGGCAGTTCCACAAAGCAACCACCTTCTGCAGTAGATGTCGAAAGAGTTGTACTCGGAGCAATGATTCTTGATACTGAAGCAGTTCCTAAAGTTATTGAAACACTTCGACCGGAATGTTTTTTTGATAAAAGGAATGAGTTGATTTACGAAGCGATGCTTTCTCTTTTTGAAGCAAATGAACCAATTGATTCTGTGTCTTTATATGAAGAACTAAATAAAAACAGTAAAACAGCTATTGCAGGTGGACCAGCGTATATTAGTAAACTTGCCCAAGACGTATCTTCAGCGGCAAATGTTGAATATCATTCTAAAGTGATTTTAGAGAAATGGATTCTTAGAAAGCTAATATCATCTTCTATGGAAATTGCAACTAACGCATACTCTGGGACGGAAGATGTTTTTGATCTTTTAGATGCAGCGGAAACTAAAATTTTTGAGATTACTGAAGCTGGACTTAAGGAATCTTATAAATCAATGGATAGAGCAGTAAGAGAGGCCATTGAACATATTGAGGCAATTCATTCCAAAAATATTGCCTCTTTTTCTGTCCCTTCTGGATTCTTCTCCCTCGATGAAATGTTGGGTGGATTTCAAAAATCTGATTTGATTATTGTTGCTGCTAGACCTTCGATGGGAAAAACTGCATTTGCTCTTTCTGCAGCTAGGAATGCCGCAGTTGATAATGATGTACCAATTGCAATTTTTAGTCTGGAAATGGCAACTATGCAGTTGGCCACACGCTTGATATGTGCAGAAGCAAGAATTAATGCCCACAATGTTAGAACAGGTAAATTTAAAGCGGAAGATGGTCCCCGAATTAGCAGAACAGCTCACAAACTGAGTAAAGCACCCATATATATTGATGATAGCCCTGGTCAAACAGTATTGGAAATAAGAGCAAAAGCAAGAAGACTAAAAGCAGAAAAAAATATTGGATTGATAATTATAGATTATCTCCAATTGATGAGTGCAAGTTCAAAGCTAGGGAGCAGGGAACAAGAAATTTCTACAATATCAAGATCACTAAAAGCTCTTGCAAAAGAATTGAATGTTCCGGTTATTGCATTATCTCAGTTAAATAGGGCTGTTGAAACGAGAACAGATAAACGTCCTCAACTTTCTGATTTAAGGGAATCTGGATCGATTGAGCAAGATGCGGATGTGGTGATTTTTTTAAGTAGACCTGAATATTATGGAATAACACAATTTGCGGATGGCGAATCAACTGAAGGTATTGCTGAAGTTATTATTGGGAAACAAAGAAATGGTCCAACAGGTGATGCACGATTAAAATTTGTAAAAGAATTTGCCAGATTTGAAAATCTGGATATGTTTCACTCAAGTTTTGAAGATCAGGTTGCATCTGTTCCTTCAACTGAAGAGGATTTACCTATATGAAGATTTGGAATTTATTATTATTTGTTTTATCATTTTCGTCTATCTCATTTCCTCAAGCTATTTTCTCTGAAGAAGATGTAAAAGTTTGTAATACTAAATTTGAATTTGCTTCATCTGAAAACCTTTATAAAAAACCAATAAATGAAGTAATTATTGAAATTGGAAAAACCTTTTTAGGATTAGAATATGAAGCACACACAATTGAAAAAGGGGAAAAAGAACAGTTAGTAATTCACTTAACAGGATTAGATTGTTACACTTTTTTTGAGAGCTCACTCGTATTGACTAAATGTATTAAAAAGGGCAAGACAAGTTTCGAAGATTTTCAGAAAGAATTAGTTAATATTAGATATCGAGATGGGAAAATAAGTGGTTATCCATCACGATTACATTATGCATCTGATTGGCTTTATGACAATGACATTCGGGGCAATGTAAAAGATGTGACAAAAGATATAGGTGGAATCCTATTTGAAAAGAAAATTGATTTTATGAGTACTCATCCTCAAAGTTACGCAAGGCTAAAAAATAATTCTGCCTTTGTAAATCAAATTGCCAACATTGAAAAAGATATTACAGATCGGGCAAAATATTATGTCCCGGAAAATTTTATTGATTGTGTTGAAAATAAAATTAATAACGGAGATATAATTTTAATTACTGCTAGTGCTGATGGATTAGATATTTCTCATACTGGTATGGCAGTTAAAATGGATGACGGAAGAATTCATTTTATGCATGCCCCTTTACGTGGGAAAGTAATTCAAATAACTGAGAAACCTATTGGTGATTACATAAGAGGGCTAAAACGTCATACTGGTATTATGGTTGCTAGACCTCTTGAGCCATGACGTTGTTTTTGTAAATTGAGAAATTAAATGTTAATTATTAAATTTCTTAGAACTTCTAAATTTTCTAAATCCTCCAATTGACCTTTACCCTTAGGTGTTTCCAGTATTTTTGGAACTTTTACCAATTTTTCATCATTCATTATATTCGCAAAACCTTCTAAACCAATAAAACCATTCCCGATATGTTCATGACGATCAACTCTACTACCTAATTCCTTTTTGCTGTCATTTATATGAAAACATTTTAAATATTCTAAGCCAATTATAGTATCAAATTCCTTCATAGTTTTGTAGTATTGTTCTTCTGTTCGAAAATCATAACCTGCTGCAAACATATGGGCCGTATCAATGCATACACTCATTCTGTCTTTTTCTTCAACTTGTTCAAGTATCTTGTTTATATGTTCAAATTTATAACCTAATGTTGTTCCTTGTCCTGCAGTAATCTCCAACATACTGCTAACTTTATAATTTGAGGTTTTTTCATGTGCAATATTTATTGATTCTGCTATTAAGTCTAGACCATCTAATTCACCACGACCTGTATGAGATCCGGGATGAAAATTTAAATAGGGAATCCCAAGCAATTCACATCTCTCAAGTTCATCAATAAATGCTGCTCTGGATTTATTCAGAATTTCTAAATTTGAAGCGCAAAGATTAATTAAGTAGGAGTCGTGAGAAACTACAAACTCAATCTTGGAACTAATTAATTTGGTTTTGAATGTCTCAATTTGCATTCCCTCAAGAGGTTTTGCAAACCATCTATTATTATTCTTAGTGAAAATTTGGATAGCTGTGAATTTCAATATTTCAGCTCTCTCAATTGCTTTTGAAACACCTCCGGAGGTTGAGGTATGTGCCCCAAGTAAATGATTCATAGTACTTCCATATTTCGAAAAGATTTACGATGTTTGAATAAGAAAATTAGAATTTTATTAAATATAAAAATTGAAAATATAATGAAAAAACTTGTTGATTTAACTCAAAAAGATAAAAAAAATGTAATTGGAATAATGTCAGGTACATCATTAGACGGTGTTGATGTAGCACTAGTACAGATTGATGGAAATGGAACTTCAACGAAACTAAATTTGGTAGGTTTCCTTGAATATCCATTACCAAGCGGCTTAAAATCCAAATTATTAAAAAATTCGGTAAAGGAATCTAGTAATGTTGAAGATATCTCTCAATTAAATTTTCTAATCCCTAATCTATATTATGATGCGATTAAAACTTTATGTTCAGATCTTAAGTTTGACATGAATGAAATCGATATAATTGGCAGTCATGGACAAACAATTCAGCATTTGCCAATTCCGGAAGATTATTTTGATTACAAAATTGCGTCTACTTTGCAAATTGGTGATCCCGCAGTTTTAGCAAAGTTAAGTGGAATAACAACTATTGGCGATTTCAGAACTGGGGACATAGCCCTTGGTGGAGAAGGTGCCCCATTAATTCCATATTTTGATTTTATACTTTTTCATTCCAATTCTAAAAACCGAGCACTACTTAATATTGGAGGTATATCAAATTTTACAATTCTTAATAAAACCAAAGGGATTGATGAAGTTTTGGCGTTTGACACGGGTCCAGGCAATATGTTAATTGATACACTTACAAAAATATTGTTTAATCAAGAATTTGATAAGGATGGTGAATATGCCAGGTCTGGGAAAATAAATAAAGTTCTTCTTGGAGCATTGATTGAACATGATGAATTTATTGAACGCATTCCTCCAAAATCTACTGGACGTGAATATTATGGTGAAAAATTCTTATCGGAATTATTGACCAAATTTGATAAAGTAGAAAAAGAAGACTGGTTGCATACGGTTACAAAATTTACAGCATACGCTATTCATAGAAATTATGAAAAGTTTGTTAAAGAAGAAACCAGCATTGATGAACTTATTATTAGTGGAGGAGGAGCAAAGAATAAATTTTTGTATGAACTTCTCAATATGGAATTTGGCGATTTAGTTGAATTGAAAGTTATTGATGATATTGGTGTATCTTCCGATGCGAAAGAGGCAATATGTTTTGCCGTTTTGGCCAATGAGACTATTTCCGGTAATCCAACGAATATACCAAGAACAACAGGTGCGAGTAAACCAACAATATTAGGGAAAATCTGTTTGCCATAAAATATAAAGTGAGCATTTAAAATATTTGCAGCTATTGTAATTTTGCTCTTAAAATCTCATTTACCATTTGTGGATTTGCTTTCCCTTTGGTCTCTTTCATCGCTTGTCCGACTAAGAATCCTATTACTTTTTCTTTACCAGATTTAAATTCTTGAACCTGACTTGGATTATTAGTTATAACAAGATCGATTGCAGATTCAATTGCTGATATATCCGTTATTTGGATTAGATTTTTTTCTTTTACTATAATATTCGGGTCTTTATTCTCATTCAACATAATCGGAAAAACATCTTTAGCAATTTTACTACTAATTTTATTAGTGTTAATAAGATTGATTAATTTCCCTAAATTTTCAGAGGTGATAGGAAATTCAGCAAAACTTATTTTTTGCTCATTAATAATTTTTAGAACATCACCCATTACCCAATTACTTGCAATTTTACTATCCTTGGTCTCTTTCAGTACTTCTTCATAGTAATCAGCTATTTCTTTTTGGGAAGTTAGAACTTCTGCATCGTACACCGGAAGTTTAAGTTCAGAGATAAATCTTTCCTTTCTTTTCTCCGGTAACTCTGGCATTGAGAGCATAATTTCGCTTATCCAGGCATCATCGACTAATATGGGCATCAAATCAGGGTCAGGAAAATATCTATAGTCGTGAGCTTCTTCTTTCCCTCTCATTGATGTAGCTTTATTTTGATCTGCATTCCACAGTAATGTTTGCTGTACAACTTTACCACCATCTTCCACTAAGTTGGTTTGTCGATCTATTTCAAAATCTATAGCTTTTTGTACATTTCTGAAAGAGTTCATGTTTTTTACTTCTGTTCTTGTTCCTAGGGTAGTAGAACCCTTTGGTCTTATAGAAATATTAGCATCACACCTTAGTGATCCTTCTTCCATATTCCCATCACAAATACCTAAATAAGTAATTATCTGTTTTAGGTTTGATAAATATTGGTATGCTTCTTCACCAGTGCTAAGTTCAGGTTCACTAACAATCTCAATAAGTGGAACGCCACAGCGATTTACGTCAACAAGTGTATCAAACCCTTGATCATGGATTGATTTGCCAGCATCTTCTTCCATGTGAATTCTTGTTATTCCAATTTTTTTTTCTACATCTGTTTTAACTACAATGTAACCATGTTCGCAAATTGGTAAATCAAATTGTGAAATTTGATAACCTTTTGGCAGATCCGGGTAAAAATAATTTTTTCTAGCAAAGGTTGAAGATTTGTTAATTGTACAATTTGTTGCTAATCCCATTAATACAGAATATTCCACAACCTTTTTATTTAGTACTGGCAATACTCCTGGATGTCCCAAACAAACCGGACATACATTTGTATTTGCCGGATTTCCAAATTTTGTAGAACAACTGCAAAAAATTTTTGTATCAGTTAATAGTTGTGCGTGTACTTCTAAACCAATTACTGCTTCAAATTCCAATTTCTACCCATTCTTAATTTTTAGAACTACAAATATAATTATTACTTCATTAGAAATTTTATTTTCATTGAGAATTTGATAATATTGTTATAAGAATTAATTATTTGAGGTAAGAGTGGAATTAGATTTTTTAGCATTTGCTGCACATCCTGATGATGCAGAGCTTTCAATGGGTGGAACAATTGCAAAGCTGATTAAAAAAGACAAGACTTTTGGGATTATAGATTTAACAGAAGGTGAACTTGGAACCAGAGGAAATAGAGATACGAGAGCTGAAGAAGCTGAATCGGCATCGAAAATTCTTGGTCTTACATTTAGAGAGAATTTAGGGCTACCGGATGGGAATATTTTTGTGACTGAAGAGAACACCTTAAAAATAATAAGTGTAATTAGAAAATACAGACCCAAAATTATTTTTGCTCCATATTTTAACGACCGTCACCCAGATCATATTGAAGCTAGTAAATTAGTGAAAAGAGCCATGTTTTTTGCCGGACTTCCACGGATTGAGACGGAGAGCAATGGAGAAAAGCAAAATGCGTTTAGACCAAAGAAACTATTTTATTTTATTCAAACTTATGAGTTTGAACCTACATTTATTGTTGACATCTCAGATACATTTGATATTAAGATGGAATCTGTAAAAGCCTATAAAACTCAATTCCACGTTGAAGGGAATCAAAATTCAGAACCATCCACATTTATTAGCAATCCAGAATTTGTAAAGTATTTGGAAGCTAGATCAAAGTCCTTCGGATTTAAAATTGGGAAAGAATATGGTGAACCATTTTTTAGTGAAGAATCGGTTGAACTAGATTTGGATAACTACTTGGAGAATATTTTATGAGATTAGGTTTAATAGGACTGGGTTTAATGGGAGCCCAATTAGCAAAAAAGATAGTTGAAGCTAATTACCCATTAAACATTTTTAATAGGACACTTTCAAAAGTCGATGATCTTGAAAATGTTGGAGTCAAAGTTTATACTGAAATATCCAAGCTTGTTAAAGACTCCGATACCATTATTTTAATGCTTTCTGATTATGATGCTATATATGAAGTTTTATTCAATAGTAATGTTGGTCAATATGAAGGAAAAACTATTATTCAGATGAGCACAATAGCCCCCTCAGAAAGTAAAGAAATAGAAAAAAAGATTGTTAAACTTCGAGGTAATTATTTTGAAGCACCTGTTCTTGGAAGTATTCAACAAATAATAAATAGTGAACTTATTATTTTGGTAGGTGGGGAAGAAAGTCAGTATAATAAATTTCAAACTTTGTTTTCAGTTTTTAGTAATAAGATATTGCATATTGGAAAAATTGGTGATGCATCTGCAATGAAGTTAGCGCTTAATCAACTTATTGTTTCGGAGACTGTTGCTTTTTCAATGAGTTTGGGCTATCTACGTGAAAATAATTTGGATGTTGATAAATTCATGGACATTCTAAGAGGAAGTGCATTGTATGCACCAACATTTGACAAAAAACTTCCGAACATGTTAAATCGAGATTTCAGTAATCCAAATTTTCCAGTTAAACATTTATTAAAAGACTTAGATTTGATTTTGGGTGAATTTGGAGAAAACGAAATCAACACGAATTCTCTTAAAGGAATAAGAAAAATATTAGTTGACACTATACAGCAAGGATTTGCTGATCATGATTATTCTGCACTTTATAGCGGAGTCCATCCCATAAAAAGTGAATCCTGATTGGAAATATTACATCTAATAAATTAAATAGGAGTAAAAATGAGTTATTACATCTCAAAAATGTCCAATCTTAATTTTGAAGAAACATTATTAAAAGTTGAAGATGAATTGAAAGCTGAAGGATTTGGAGTCCTGACTGAAATTGATGTTCAAGCCACACTAAAGAAAAAATTGGATGTTGATTTTAAAAAGTATAAAATATTGGGAGCTTGCAATCCACCAATTGCTTATGAAGCCTTAAAGAATGAAGATAAAATTGGTGTATTATTACCATGTAATGTTATAGTTGAAGAAAATGAAAATAAAAAGGTTGAGGTTGCTGCCATTAACCCAATTGAAGCAATGGCAAGTGTGGGCAATGATTCTTTAGCAGAAGTTGCGTCAACTATTACAGAAAAATTACAAAAGGTAATAGATAGAATTTAGTTTAAAAATTTTCTTATGATTTTATCTAGCTGCTCAAATTCTATTAAGAACGCGTCATGTCCATGAATTGAATCAATTTCTGAATATGTGGCTCCTTCTATCAATGAAACTATTTCTTTTTGTTCCTCTGTTGGATAGAGTACATCAGAAGTAATTCCCACACATTCAGTTTTACATTTAATATTTTTCATTGCTTCTTTAATTCCACCTCTATTCAGTCCAACATCGTGATTATCCATAGCTTCACTAAGATAAATATAGGTGTTTGCATCAAATCTTTTAGAAATTTTGTCTCCTTGATAGTTTAGATAATTTTCGACTTCATAGATCCCATTATTACTCCTCTTCTCCCGACCAAACTTTTTGTTAAAAGATTTGTAACTTCTGTACGTGAGCATAGCAATTTTTCTAGCTAGTGATAATCCTTGTTCCGGTTGCTCTTTATAATTCCCATTATTCCAAATAGGGTCATTTTTTATTGCGTTGCGAGAAGCTTCATTTAAGCCCATTGCCCAGGGAGAATGACCAATAGAAGCTGCAATTGGCATTATACTTTTAATCATATTGCCATACATAATAGCCCACTCAAAAACTTGCATTCCTCCAAGTGAACCGCCAATAGCCAACTCTATTTTACTAATTCCCAATTGGTCAAAGAGTCTTTTTTGAACTTTTACCATATCTCTAACAGTAACTCCAGGGAAATCAAGTTTATATTCCGAATTAGATTTGGGATTTAAACTAACAGGACCAGAAGTACCATAACAACTTCCCAACACATTAGAGCTAATCACAAAGTACTTATTGGTGTCCAGGGCTTTCCCTGAACCAATAAGCGGAGACCACCATCCTTCTTTACCTTCATACATACGGTTGTAACTTGTTAAATACTTTTCATGTAAACATTTCTCGATTTCTGATGAACTAATAATCCCAGAAATGTGGGCATTTCCTGTAAGAGCGTGGTTAACCATTATCACATTATCCTTATCAGAATTCAACTCCCCGAAAGTTTGATAGGCAACATTGACTTTTGGTAATGTTTCACCACAATCTAGATCCAAAGGATCATTATCAGAAAAAAGTTCAATAAATTTAGTCTCAACAATTAAGTCACTCATTCAAATTCTCTATTCTGGTTTATTGGTTATAAAATAACGTAATATATAAATTACTTCCCGTTTAATGCTTGTTCAAAATCATTTATTATATCATCAATGTGTTCAATTCCCACCGAAACTCTAATTTGCTCGGGCGTGACACCAGATGAAGCTTGTTCTTCGTCTGACAATTGCTGATGAGTTGTTGAAGCCGGATGTATAACTAAGGTTTTCGCATCTCCAACATTTGCAAGTAAGCTTGCAAGTTTTACTTTGTTGATAAAGTTTTTACCAGCTTCCAGTCCTCCTTTGATACCAAATGAAAGCATTGAACCGTATAAACCTTGCCTTAAATATTTTTTAGCATTTTCATGCCAAGGATGATCTTTTAATCCAGGGTACCAAACCCAATCAACAGCTGGGTGATTATTTAGCCAGTTTGCTAAAGTAAGAGCATTACTGTTATGTCTTTCAATTCTTAGTGATAATGTTTCTACTCCTTGTAAAAATAAAAAAGAATTAAATGGGCTTACGCAGGGTCCAAAATCTCTGAGTCCTTCAACTCTTGCTCTAATGATATATGCGATGTTTCCAAATTGTGAACCTTTCCCGAATACTTCATTAAAATTTAATCCATGATAGCCTGGAGAAGGTTCTGTAAATAATGGAAATTTGCCGTTTCCCCAATCAAAATTACCAGAATCAACTATCACTCCGCCAATTGAGGTCCCATGTCCACCAATCCATTTTGTTGCAGATTGAACAACTATGTCCGCGCCATGTTCAATTGGTCTAACTAAATAACCAGCTGCACCAAATGTGTTATCCACAATTAATGGAACTCCATTTCTATGAGCGACATCAGCAATCCTTTCAAAATCTGGGATATTCAATTTTGGATTTCCAATAGATTCGATATAAACCGCTTTGGTATTCTCATCAATTTGTTTCTCAAATTCTTCAGGTGAATCACCATCAACAAATTTTACATTTATTCCTAATCTTGGGAGCGTTACCTTAAATAAATTGTACGTACCTCCGTACAAGAAACTACTAGAAACAATATTATCACCTACTTGAGCCAGATTCGTTATGGCAAGATGTTCTGCAGCTTGTCCTGAAGCAGTTGCTAAGGCGGCAACACCTCCTTCTAAAGCGGCAATTCTTTTTTCAAAAACATCGGTGGTTGGATTCATTATCCTTGTGTATATATTTCCGAATTTTTTTAATGCAAATAAATCAGCTGCCTCTTCCGAATCATCAAAATTAAATGAAGTAGTCTGATAAATTGGTACAGCCCTTGCTTTTGTCGCTACATCTGGTTCTTGTCCAGCATGTAGTTGTAATGTTTCAAATTTATAGTCGCTCATCACTAACTCCTTTTTATATAATATTATGAAAATGTTTAAACAAAAAAACCTCCCAAGGAAAGATCCAAGGGAGGCTTAATATTAAATTCCGATTTTATCTTTCCCTAAAAATTAGGGCAGGATTTGGCACCTTTCCATATGGACGGTTGCCAAGGCTTCACAGGGCCTGATCCCTCTGCCTTTCTTGATAATTAAAAAATTAAAGAACAAGACTAATTCATTGACGGTGAAGATAGAAAAAAGATAATATCAATGCAAGCGATATTTTATCCTAATAAAAAATCTTTAAAATCCTCGTAGCTATTTGAAAGATTTTCGAATTCACTATTTTTATGCAAACATTCAGCTAATCTTTCTGGTATTTCCGGTGTTATATTCAAATTATTTGAAAAAACATCCAAAAATTTTGCTGGGTGTGCAGTCTCAAGAACAATTCCAGAGATATTATTATCAAAATCACTTTTATATTGATCTAAAGCTAAACAACCAACTGCTCCATGTGGATCAATTATGTACCCATGATCATCGTAAATTGATTGGATTTTGTTTAATGTTTCTTTATCTGAGCAACTTTGAGAAAAGATTACTCCAGTAATTAAAGAATGGTCATGATTAAAAAGGTCTACAATTCTTGCAAGATTGCTTGGATCTCCAACATCCATTGCGTTTGATAAGGTTATTTTAGATGCCCTCGGGTTAAACTTTCCGGTCTTCACATAAGTTGTGAATGCATCATTGGCATTTGTTGCTGCAATGAATTTGTGAATTGGTAACCCCATCTTTTTTGCAAAAAGTCCAGCAGTAATATTTCCTAAATTACCACTAGGGATTGAATAAACAACTTTGTCCTGAGCATTCAGTTGTTTGAAGCTTTCAAAATAATAAAATGATTGCGGAATTAATCTCCCAATATTAATTGAGTTTGCAGAACTCAAATTAATTATTGATTTAAGGTTCTCATCTACAAATGCTGTTTTAACTAATCGCTGACAATCATCGAATGTTCCATCAATTGCCAATGCAGTAATATTATTCCCAAGTGTGGTAATCTGCTTTTCTTGTATATTGCTAACCTTACCTTTTGGGAAGAGAACAACAACATTTATTCCTTTTACATTTAGAAATCCATTTGCTACTGCACTGCCTGTATCACCACTTGTAGCAACTAGGATGGTTATTTCTTTAGATTCTGTTTGAAGAAAGTGTTCCATAGTTCGAGCCATAAACCTGGCTCCAAAATCTTTGAATGCTAAAGTTGGGCCATGGAACAGTTCGAGTATAGAGAGACTGTCAGATAGTTTTACTAAAGTAGCTGGAAACGATATTGAAGAGTTAATAATTTTATCTAATTCAGTGTTACTGATTTCATCTTCGACAAACTTTTGTGCAATGGTAAAAGAAATTTCCTGAAAACTTAATCCTGAAAGATTCGCTAAAAAGTTGGCCTCAAGTTGGGGAATGCTTTCGGGCATAAATAACCCTTTATCATTTGCAAGACCTTGCAAAATTGCTGTGCGAAAGGTTACACTTTCTTTTTTATTATTTGTACTATAAAAATTCATCGAAAATTATTTTATGATTTTTGGTCCAACAGAATTAATCTTTGAAACATAAAGGGTAACGTTCATTCCATTATTAAGAACAGCAGTTTTCATTGCTTTCCCGACTTTATCAGCGCCAGTTTTGCTTTTTGCAAACGCAAAAATTGATGGTCCCGAACCTGAGATTGAGCATCCGTATGCTCCTGCTTCTAATGCAGTATTTTTAATCTCATTAAAGCCTGGAATTAGAGCCGATCTGGTAGGTTCTGAAATTTCATCGTGAATTGTTCTACTTAATAAGTCAATATTATTTTCGTAGAGCGAGCTAACTAGAGAACCAATATTTCCAAAATGATTACGAGCAGAAGGAATTGAAATCTGTTTCTTGAGTAACTTTCGAGCTTTTTTTGTTTCAATTATAATATGTGGATATACTACTGCACAATACAGATTTTTAGGAACAGGAAGCTTAACAATTTCAACCGGATCATAGTCACGTATTAAAACGAATCCCCCTAATAATGATGGTGCAACATTATCAGCATGAATCGCCCCACTGGCAATTGATTCACCCATAATAGCAAAATCTAACACTTTCATCTCATCAAACGGATTTCCTAAAAGTCTGTTCAAACCGTAAACAGCAGCAACTGAACTAGCAGCACTAGAACCTAATCCACTTCCAATTGGCATTTTCTTGCTTATCTGAACATCAACACCAACACTTTTATCTTCATAATTTTTTAGTAATTCAAGAATAGCAACTGTTGATGTGTTTTTTGTAATGTCAGTCGGTAATACTCCGCCATCACCAGTAATATTTGTAATCTTTACTTTCCCATCATAGCGAAGTTTTAGGGTAACGATATCACCAGGTTCATTTATAGCAAAACCCATAGTATCAAATCCACAACCAACATTTGAAATTGTAGCTGGGGCAAAAACTTTAATAGATTTTTTCATTTATAAAATTCCGTCTAAATATCCGTTAGTTTTCATAAGTTCTGCTGTTAATAAAGTGCCACCTGCAGCACCTCTAATAGTATTATGAGAAAGGACAACGAATTTGTAATCAAATATTTCACACTCTCGTAATCGTCCAACAGAAACAGCCATTCCATTTTCTAGGTTACTATTTAGCCTAGGCTGTGGTAAGTGATCTTCGAAAAAATAAAATATTGGTTGAATTGGGGCAGAAGGCAGATTCAATTCCTGAGGTAATGACTTGAATTCTTTCCATACTTTGATGATCTCATCAATTCGTGGTTTATTTTTAAACTTAATTTGTACAGTTTCCAGATGTCCATCAATAACTGGAACTCTATTACATTGAGCACTGATTTTTATATGTGCAGGTTCAATAGTATTATTACCAAGCTGGCCTAAAATTTTTAACGGTTCCGACATCATTTTTTCTTCTTCACCGTCTATGAATGGTACAACATTTCCTAGGATGTCCATACTTGGAACACCGGGGTATCCACCGCCAGAAATAGCTTGCATTGTCACAACATTCATCAACTCAATTCCAAAAGCATCGTGTAATGGTTTTATAGCAAGTGTTAAGCCGATTGTTGAACAATTTGGATTAGTAATAATTGCGCCTTTCTTATTCTCTATTAATCTCAGATGATCATGGTTTACTTCAGGAATAATTAGAGGAACGTTATTATCAAAACGATGATTTTTTGAATTTGATATCACAAAATAACCGTTTTCTGCAAATTCAGTTTCAATTTCTCCAGCCACTGATGAATCAAGTGCGCTAAATACTAATTTGGCATCAAGATTTGGTTTGCATGATTTAACTGCGATATTACCAATTTCATCTTCCAATCGGGAAGCCATTACCCACGCAGCAGCATTTTTATATTTTTTCCCTGCAGATCTTTCTGAGGCCGCAAGTTCTACAATTTCAAACCATGGGTGATTACTGAGAAGTTCTATAAACTTTTGTCCAACACTTCCCGTTGCTCCTAAAATAGCGACTGGTATCTTTTTCATTTTATCCTAAATAATTTGTTATTCGTAATATATCTGCAAATATGCCAGAGGCCGTAAACTCAGCACCTGCACCTCTACCTCTAATTATTAGTGGTTGAGTAGAATAATTTTGAGAAGTTATTGCAACAATATTATCATTTCCTTTCAAATTATAAAAAGGGTGAGAGCTATCAACTTGCATTAATTTTACTGTGGCATTACCATCTTCGTATTTAGCAATATAGCGTAAGACAGTACCTCTACTTTCAGCATTTTGCTTTCTTTCTTCAAACACATTGTCAGCTGCTTTTAATATCTTGAAAAAGTCTTCAATTGAAGCATTCTTTCTGGCTTTTTGTGGAACTAGGTTTTCAACATCAATATCAGATAGTTCGAATTTAACGCCAATTTCTCTAATAAGAATTAATAGCTTTCTTGCTACGTCCAATCCATTTAAATCATCTCTTGGATCGGGCTCTGTGTAACCACTTTCTTTTGCATTTGTAACAATTTGAGAAAATTTCGCTTCTCCCACAAAGGAGTTAAATAGATAACTTAAAGTTCCTGAAAGGACTCCTTCTAGTTTGATGATTTTTTCACCGGAATTCACTAAATCACGAATTGTTGAAATAATTGGTAATCCAGCTCCAACATTTGTACTATAAAGGAATTTTACATTTTTCTTAATTGATGTATCTTTTAATGATTTATAGAAATTATAGTCTTTTGTGTTTGCAATTTTATTTGGAGTTGTAATAGAAATATTTGATCCCAATATTGCTTGATAGTGGGGAATGGCTACTTCAGTAGCTGTACAATCAACAAAAATCGAGTTGGCTAAATTTAAATTAATCATTTCAGTTACGAACTCTTTAATATTGGAATCTTTCTCAGATTTCGTAAGTTCATCAGCCCATTCATTAATATTAATTCCATTCCGATTTATGGCCATCTTTTTACTATTAGCAACACCAATCACTTTAATTTCAATCGAACGTTCTTGTCCAAGAAAATCTTTCTTATCGTCAATATATTTTAATAGAGCTTCCCCAACCAATCCAATACCTATTAAGAAAATATTGTATACTTTCCTTTCTGCCAAGAATAATGAATCATGAAGTACATTGAGGGCTTTGGATAATTCATCATTTCTTATCACACAAGAAATATTTAATTCAGAGGATCCTTGAGCAATTGCAATAATATTAACTCCATTCTTACCAAGAGCATTAAATACTTTCCCAGAAATTCCCGGTGTATGGCGCATATCTTCACCAACAACGGCAACAATAGAAAGATTTTCCTCTGCTTTAATTTCATTTATCTGGCCGTCAAAAATTTCAAGCCTGAGAGCTTGTTTAATAGATTCTTCAGCATTCTTACCATCTTTCGGTAAGACAGCTATACAAATACTTAATCCTGATGAACCTTGAGTAAGTAGAAGAGTTTTAATCTTTTCTTCTGCTAGTGTATCGAATATCCTAGAAGTAATTTCTTCATTTCCAAATAATCCACTTCCACTAATTCTTAATAGAGTAATATTATCAACTGATGAAATACCTTTTGCACTAAATTTAATTCTGGTCTGTTTTTTTAAAATTAAAGTACCATTAAAATCTGGATTGAAAGTATTTCGAATTCTAATTTTAATATTGTTATCAAATGCAGGTTGCATAGTGGGAGGATAAATCACCTTAGCCCCAAAGTGCGACATTTCCATAGCTTCTTGATATGTTACTGCTTTTAACGGAATCGCATCATTAACTTTTCTGGGATCAGCTGTAAGAATTCCATTAACATCTGTCCAGATTTCAATTTCAGATACTTTCAAAGCAGATCCAATGAGAGAAGCAGTAAAATCAGATCCGCCTCTTCCAAGAGTTGTAGTATCTCCATTATCGTCAGAGCCAATAAACCCAGTAATAATCTGTGTTTTTTTGTGTTTTTTGAAAAAATCTATAATGTTTGTATAAGTCTTATCTGAATTCACGTGTGCATTACCAAAAGCACTATTTGTCTTAACAATTTCTGTTGTATTTAGATATTCGCAATCTATATTACGACTCTTTAATGCTTCACTAATAATGAAAGCTGAAAGACGTTCACCATTACTTAGAATATTGTCTAAAATTCTTGGAGTTAATTCTCTAAGCAGATATATACCCTTAAGGATATTTGCTAATTCTTCAAAGTGGTCAGTAATTTCCTTTAAAGCGTAGTTTTTAGTTTGATGGGTAACTAGTTCTCCGAATACATCTAAATGTCTTAACCGAATATTTTGGAATGCTGCTAAATAAGAATCATCTCGGTTGAGAGCCTTGTTACTTAAATCGATAAGTTGATCAGTTACTCCACCAAATGCCGAAAATACAACAGAAAATTTTTCATTTTTCAGATGAAACTCTTCAATAATATCTAAAACATTTCCAATTCTTTCGGCATTGCTAACAGATGATCCACCAAATTTTAATATTTTCATTCAAAATCACAATTATTGTAAACAAACTGTCATTATATAAATTATACTAAACAAGAACAACAATTTATTTACTTTATAAAGCTCATATGGAATAAATATGAATGCAGAAGAATATTTATAAAAATATCCAGAAAAGCTTAATCATACTTTTAATGATTCGTCTAAAACTCACAAATTTCAAACATTTTTATTATATTACCTAATTGTATTTCAATGTAAAAAAATGAAAAGTTGGAAACTATTTTTTTTGTCAATTGTACAAAATCAATCAATAATAATATATAATAAATAATGGGGCTCTGACTTGGAGATAACAGAACTAAATGAAAAAATAGGTAAAGAGAGCGAATTTATTGATGTTCTTCTTGCCGAAATTGGTAAAGTCATTGTCGGCCAAAAAGATATGGTGGAAAGATTAGTTGTTGGTCTACTTGGGAATGGACATATTCTTCTTGAAGGTGTTCCAGGATTAGCAAAAACCTTGGCCATCAATTCTCTTGCCAGCTCAATGGATGCAAAATTTCAAAGAATTCAGTTTACACCGGATTTGTTACCTGCTGATTTAATTGGTACAATGATTTATAATCAGAAAGAGGGAAATTTTTCAATCAAAAAAGGGCCAATCTTTTCTAATTTTATTCTTGCTGATGAAATTAACCGTGCCCCTGCCAAGGTGCAGAGTGCTCTATTGGAAGCAATGCAGGAAAGACAAGTTACCATTGGACAAAACACATTTAAATTACCCGAACCATTTTTAGTACTTGCAACTCAAAATCCTATTGAGCAAGAAGGTACATATCCTCTGCCTGAAGCTCAAGTAGATAGATTTATGTTGAAAGTCAAGATTACATATCCTTCTAGAGATGAGGAATTAAAAATCTTAAAAAGGAATGTTGGGTCAATTCCAGCACAGATAAAACCTGTAGTTAAACCAGCAAGTATAATGAACGCTAGAAAATTAGTACATGACATTTATGTTGATGAAAAAATTGATAAATATATTTTAGATATTGTCTTTGCCACACGAACACCAGGTGAATTTGGATTAGGAAATCTGACTGATTTAATTAGTTACGGTGCCTCTCCTAGAGCAACAATAAATTTAGCGCTTGCAGCCAGAGCAACCGCGTTTATTAAAAGACGTGGATATGTTGTTCCTGAAGATGTTCGTTCAATTTGTATGGATGTACTTAGACACAGAATTGCAGTTACTTACGAAGCAGAAGCTGAAGAAATTACTTCTGAAAATATTATTGAAGATATCTTAAATAAAGTTGAAGTTCCCTAGTAAATAATGCTTACAAAAGAATTATTAAAACAAGTACGCCAAATAGAAATTAAAACTAGAGGCGTTGTAAACGAAGTATTCTCTGGAGAATATCATTCTGTCTTTAAAGGAAGAGGAATGGAGTTCTCAGAAGTAAGAGAATATCAAGTTGGTGATGATATTCGTAGTATTGACTGGAATGTTAGTGCTCGTTTTGGTCATCCTTTTATAAAGGTGTTTGAAGAAGAGCGAGAACTAACTCTAATGCTTTTAGTTGATTTAAGTGGTTCTTTGGTTTTTGGTAGCGTGGATAAAACTAAGCAACAAATTGCTGCTGAGTTAACTGCAGTTCTAGCATTTTCAGCAATGAAAAATAATGATAAGGTTGGACTAATATTATTTACTGATGAGATTGAAAAATTTGTTCCACCAAGAAAAGGGAAGAGTCACGTTTTACGAATAGTGAGAGAAATTCTTTCATTTGAACCGCAAGGAAACAGAACAAATATTAAAGGTGCTTTAGAGTATTTTAATCATTCGATTAAGAAAAAAAGTATAGCATTTTTGATATCAGATTTTATTGATGAAGATTATGACAAGATTCTTAAAATAGTAAGTAAGAAGCATGATTTTGTTAATATTCAGCTTGAAGATCCACGTGAGAAGGAATTATTGAAAGGTGGATTGATCAAATTCAGAGACGCAGAAACTCAGGAAATTAGATATCTTGATACAAGTAACAAAGCTGTTCAAGAACACTTCACACAAAAACTTAACGAAAGGGCAGAATACCAAGATAACCTTTTCAAAAAAAGTCGAGTTGATACTATAAAAATAAATATTGCATCTTCATATGTAAGACCATTAATTGACTTCTTTAAATTGCGCGTGAAAAGATGGTAAAAGTGTTGAGATTTATTTTATTAGTTTTTTTCGCAATTTCATTGAATGTTTATGCTCAAAACATAAGCGTTTCTGCAAGTACAGATACTTCAGATTACCTTGTAGGGGATTACATTCAGTTTACAATCAGAGCTGAGTATGATGAGGGAATTAGAATTTCCCCACCTACTTTAACGGATAATTTAGGCATTTTGGAAGTAATCAAAGTGTTGCCAATTATGTTTGAAGAAGATAAAAATGTTCAACAATTTAATTACATAATTGCCGGTTACGATTCAGCAAGAGTTGTAATTCCGCCAATTCCTATTACATATTTCCAAGATAATATTTCAGAACCTAAAGAAACTCAGACGAATGAAGTTATAGTTTTCATTCATACATTAGAGGTTAATGTTTCAGAGGAAATAAAAGATATTAAAGAGCCAGTGAGAATTCCATTAGATTGGTTGTTCTGGTTAATTATTGTCCTGGTGATTATCTTAATGATCACTATTGGATATTTCCTTTATAGAAAATTCAAAAAGCCAGAAGAAGAAGTTAGAATGATTCGGAAAGCTCCACCGGTGCCGATACATGTTTTAGCTCTGAAAGCCTTGGACAAGTTGGATCAGAAAAAGCTTTGGCAGCAAGGTCAGATTAAAGGTTACCATTCTGAAATTACAGAAATTATTAGAAAATATTTTGAAGATAGGTATGATTTTAATTCTTTGGAAATGACAACAGCTCAATCAATGGTAGTCTTGAATAGGGTTATGGATAATGAAAAGATGATTAACACCACCGGTAGTTTTTTAGAAAATGCTGACATGGTTAAATTTGCGAAATTTGAACCATTACCGAGTGTTAATGAAGAAATGATGAAACAAGCATATGAAATTGTTGAAAAGACAAAACCTGATGAGGATTTACAAGTAGGAGTAAATCGTGCTCAATAATATTACCTTTGGATATCAGCATTTTCTGTATTTACTTTTACTTATACCCATTATTGTTTTTTGGTATTGGAAGCAGAATAGAAAACGTTCTGCAGCAATTACGTATTCAAATCTAGAATTATTTAGAGGATTAAATAAAACTCTAAAAGAGAGATTAAGACACTTACCGTTTTTCTTAAGATTGCTTGGCCTTGGATTGTTAATAATAGCCCTTGCAAGACCGCAATCTTTTTCATCTGGTGAGAATGTTTATACAGAAGGTATTGATGTTGCAATGTTATTGGATATTTCAGGTAGTATGTTAGCAGAGGATTTTAAGCCAAATAGACTTGAAGCAGCTAAAGATGTTATTGATGAGTTTGTTTCAGGAAGAACAACTGATAAAATTGGTTTAGTTGTCTTCGCTAGTGAAAGCTTCACTCAATGCCCACTTACTATTGATTATCCTGTATTAAGAGGCTTATTGTCTGAAATAAAAAGTGGTATCATAGAAGATGGAACTGCGATTGGAACAGCAATTGCTAATGGTGTTAATAGACTTAAGGATAGTAAAGCAAAGAGCAAGGTAATTATACTCTTAACAGATGGTGTTAATAATAGTGGTGAAATTGATCCTATTACGGCTGCTCAAATAGCTAAAAAATTTGGTATAAGGATTTATACAGTTGGAGTTGGAACTGAAGGAGAAGCGCCATATCCATTCCAAACACCGTTTGGTAAGAGATATCAAATGGTGCCAGTTGAAATTGATGAAAAAGTTCTAAATGAAGTTGCAGCTATTACAGATGGCGAATATTTTAGAGCGACCGATAATAAAAAGCTTGAAGAAATTTATAATATAATTGACACACTTGAAAAAACTCGTGTTGAAATTACATCGTATAGGAAAGCCAAAGAATTATTTTATGGATGGCTTGGAGCAGGATTATTTATTATTCTTCTCGAATTATTTTTGTCAAGAAGTTATTTAAGAAAATTACCTTAAAAAGGATTTATGTTTAGATTTGCACATAGCGAATATCTTTACGCACTGTATTTAATTCCAATAATAATTGTGCTTATTTGGTTTTCTATTCGAAAACAAAATCAACTATTGGAAAAGTTTGCCAATCTGAAATTGCATAAAATTCTTTTTCCTCTAAGAAGTAGTGTTAAGGTATTCTTAAAGAATGGACTAATAGTTCTTTCTATTGTTTTTTTAATTTTAGCATTAGCTAACCCTCAAATTGGATCAAAAGTTGAAGAAGTTAAACAAGTAGGTATTGATGTTTACATTCTTCTTGATGTTTCTCTTAGTATGAAGGCTGAGGATATTAAACCTAGTCGTTTAGAAAAAGCCAAGCATGAAATATCAAAATTAATTCAAAAATTAAATGGTGACCGAATAGGCTTAATTGTTTTTTCGGGGAAAGCTTTCATTCAGTTTCCACTGACAACTGATTATTCTGCCGCACATTTATTTTTATCTGCTGTAAGTGTTAAATCGGTTCCACAACCTGGTACTGCTATAGGGCCGGCAATTCAATTAGCAATGAATTCATTTAAGAAAGATGAAGAAACACAAAGAGCCGTTGTCATAATTACAGATGGAGAAGATCACGAGGGTGAATTAGATTCAGTTCTCGAAGAAGCAAATAATCTTGGTGTTAAAATTTATGCTATTGGGTTGGGATCACCACAAGGCGTTCCAATTCCCATTTATAATTCTGCGGGCAGACAAACTGGTTATAAAAAGGATAGAAATGGTAATGTTGTTTTAACCAAACTTGATGAGCGGACATTACAAGATATCACAGAGAAAGGAAATGGTGAGTATTACAGAGGTTCAAATTCTGATGATGAACTAGAAATGATTTATGATGATCTGGCTAGTTTGGAAGGATCTGAATTTGGAGCTACAAAAATTACAGAATATGAGGATAGATATTATTACTTTTTAATTCCGGCAATTCTTATACTTTTATTTGAAATTTTTATTAAAGAAAGAAAGTCCAAATTATTTAGCAGATTTGAAAATAATGATATCTCAAACTAATATTATTGAATTATGAATATAATTTATAAGTTTACTATGTTATTCTTTGTTTCACTCACATTGTTAAATGCTCAAGCAACAAGAGGGCTGGTTAATGATGGTGTTGATGAATACGAAGAAAATAAATTTGCGGAAGCGGAAGTTAATTTTAAAAAGGGAATTGAAGCAGACGTAGAAAATTTTGAGTCAAGATTCAACCTTGGTGATGCGATTTATAAACAAGGCAGATTTGAGGAAGCTTTAGAAGAGTTTAAAAATAGTATGCCGCTTGCATTAAATGATGAGTCGAAGTCTAGTATTTTTCACAATATTGGGAATACACTTCTGAAGTCACAAAAATTGCAAGAAAGCATTGGTGCATATAGAGAAGCCTTAAAACTGAATCCGAATGATATGGAGACAAAGTACAATTTGTCCTACGCTATAAAACAAATGCAGAATCAACAGGATAATAAGCAAGACCAGGAAAACCAGGATAAGAACGATCAGAATCAAGATCAGAAGGATCAGAACAAGGATAAGCAAGAACAAGATAAAAACGAAGAAGAGAAAGAGCAAGATCAACAGGAACAAAACAAGGATCAAAATAAAGATCAGCAACAGCAGCCTCAAGAGCCCAAAGATGAAATTTCGAAAGATGAAGCTCAAAGAATACTAGATGCTCTAAAAAACAATGAAGCTGAACTGCAGAAAAAGATGCGAGAACATAAAGCAAAGAAAACTAATGTTGAAAAAGACTGGTAAATAAGAGATAGTATAATGAAAAAATTAATATCAATATCTCTACTTTTTATTCTTTGGTCAGTAACTCTATCCGCACAAGAGTTTGGTGCTAGTGTAGATAAGACTACCGTCGGGATAAATGAAAGATTCCAAGTCTATTTTACTTTTCAGAATGGAGATTTGAATAGGCTAAGTGCTTTTTCTCCTCCATCTTTTAAAGGTTTGAAAGTTCTTAGCGGCCCAAATGAATCCAGAAATATGCAAATAATTAATGGACAAGTTTCCGGCTCATTGACTTATTCATTTGTTGTAGTTGGACAAAAAATTGGAAAAATCCAAGTTGGTAGTGCGTCTGTTACTTATAATGGCTCAAAGTTAAAGTCTGATGTAATATCGATTAATATTATTAAGGGAACGGCTACTAATAAACAGGTTGATAGTAAATTAGGCATTAGTAAAGAAGAATTAGCAAAAAACGTATTCATAAGAGCCATACCCAATAAAAGAAGATTGAAGCAAGGTGAACAACTTACTGTAACTTATAAACTTTATACAAAACTTAATATTTCTTCACCCCAAATTTCTAAACTGCCGACGTTTAGTGGATTTTGGTCGGAAGATTTGGAAACTTCACAGAATATTCAATTTAAAGTTGAGATGTATAATAATGAGAGGTTTAGGGCAGCCACAATCAAAAGGGTAGCATTGTTCCCAACAAAAAGTGGTGAATTAGTTCTAACTCCGTTCGAATTGCGAGTTCCTGTAATTGTTAAAACTAAAAGTAGGGGAAATGCTGTTTTTGATGACTTCTTTAATGATTCATTTTTCGGAAGAACTGAAACTATTGAGCATATTGCAAAATCAAATAAATTAACTATTAAAGTGGATGCTCTACCAAATTCAAATGTCCCTAGTTCATTCACTGGTGCAGTGGGTAAATTAAAATTTAACGTACAACTTGATAAAAAAGATGTTGAGTTGAATGAAGCGATTACTGTTAAAACAAAAATCTCTGGCTCGGGTAATATCTCCTTAATTAAACTACCAGATATAAATTTTCCAACTGGTTTTGAACAATACGAACCAAAAACTAGTGAAAGCATAAGCAGAAAGAATACCATTTCTGGTAGAAAAGATATAGAGTTTATAATAGTTCCTAGAATACCAGGCACAAAAAATATCCCACCAATTGAATTCACTTATTATGATTTAGGAAAAAAAGATTATGTTACTCTTTCTTCTCAACCTTTTACTATTAATGTTAAGGAGGGGGAAGGTGGCTACGCTCAGAATGTAACTGGTTATACTAAAGAGGATGTCAAATTATTAAATGAAGATATTCGATTTATCAAAACTTCCTCATTCGATTTCATCAAAAGAGAAGATATTGCTAATGTAAGTATTTTATTTATTCTAGGTTTAATTTTCCCTTTGGGCGGGTTATTAGTTTTATTAGTGTTTCAAAAAAGACAAAATAAATTAGCTGGAAATATTTCTCTATTGAAATTCCAGAAAGCAGAAAAAAATGCAAAAAATTATTTAAAAGATGCTACAAAATCTCGAGAGAATAAAGATCTTGCAGGTTATTATAATAATCTTTCGCAAGCTTTATTTGGTTATATGGGAGATAAATTAGCAATTCAGAATGCTGAGTTTACATTAGACAAAGCAATCGCCAAGTTAAGTGAAAATAATGTTGATGAAGATTTAGTAGAAAAAATTAAGAAAATTTCTGAGAAATGTGAATTTGCAAGATTTGCTCCAAACGCAGTTGGTAGTGATAGCAGTGGCGAAATATTTAATAGTGTAGAATCAATAATTCAAGAAATTCAATCTACCATTAAAATTAAGAAGTAGAAAAGGATGATTATAAAAAATTTATCTGTATTAATTTTAATGTTTCTCTTGAGCTGTAATTTACTAAATGCTCAAGAATTAGAATCTTTAATGCAAACTGGCAATGATTTTTATCAGAACAAACAATTTGAAGATGCAATAGGAAGCTACGAATCAATACTTAAACAAGGATATTTTAGTAGTGATTTATACTATAATTTGGGTAACTCATATTATAGAACAGGAAATATTGGCAAATCAATTCTCTATCTAGAAAAATCATTAAAGGTTTCCCCAAATAATGATGATGCAATTCATAATCTAAAAATTGTAAATGCAAGAACTGTTGATAAAATACAGGAAATACCTCCATTATTCTTTTTTAAATGGTGGAATGTTTTGCTTTCAACTTTCACTTCTACCGGATGGCAAGTAATAATATTTGTTATATATATTTTATTGTTGTTTTGTATTGCGTTTTATTCATTGATTAGAAACCTCCAAGTTCAAAAGTTATCATTCATATTTGGTTCATTTAGTATGGTGGCTCTTATTGTTTCTGTTATTCTGTTTTTCTCAAGTCTCTCGCGGGAAGCTTCAGATGACTATGGTATATTATTACAATCTGTAACTACAGCAAAAATATCACCTGACACTCAGAGTAATGATGCATTTGTTGTTCATGAAGGAATTAAATTCCAGATTGAAGATAAAGTGAATAAGTGGGTTAAGATAAAACTTGCAGATGGTAAAGTGGGTTGGCTTCCATCTAATTCTTTTGAAGTTATTTGAATTTTAAAAAAAAAGCTACCTTTAAGATAGCTTTTTTGAGATCGGCAAGACATATTTGCCTAAACTTCCATAATTTCTGCTTCTTTATGTTTTATTAACTCATCAATAAGCCTGATATGTTCATCAGTATATTTTTGGACATCTTGTTCACCATCGTGTCTTAGATCTTCACTTAATTCTTTTTCTTTTTCTGCTTTTCTCAAATGCTCATTTGCATCTCTTCTAATATTTCTGATAGCAATTTTAGAATCTTCTCCAAATTTCTTTGAAAGTTTTACCAACTCCTTTCTTCTTTCCTCATTAAGAGGAGGAATTGGGACTTTTATATTTGTTCCATCATTCACGGGATTCAGACCTAAGTCGGCAGTTAATATGGCTTTATCAATTGTTCCAACCATACTCTTATCCCAAGGTGTAATAGAAAGTGTATGAGAGTCCAATACACTAACATTGGCAGTCTGGTTTAATGGAGTAAGTGTTCCGTAGTAGTCAATCTTAACTCCATCAAGTAAAGCCGTTGTAGCCTTACCAGTTCTTATTTTAGCAATCTCATGTTTGAATGCTTCAATTGACTTATCCATCCTCGTTTTTGCATCTTTGATTATTTCATTCATAATAAACCTCTAGAGATTATTTTACTAATTTGGTTGCCTAAAGTTTATTAACTTCTGTTCCTAAGTTCTCACCAGTTGCAATTTTTAATAAATTATCCACCTTATTCATGTTAAATACAACAATTGGTAAATCATTTTCCTGACATAAACTAATTGCTGTCATATCCATAATGCGGAGATTTTTATTCATAACATCTAAGTAAGAAATTTTCTTAAACATAGAAGCTGTTGGGTTTTTTTCGGGATCAGCATCATAAACTCCATCAACTCTTGTCCCTTTTAGAATAACATCAGCTTCAATTTCCACTGCTCTTAATGAAGCAGCAGTATCTGTACTAAAATACGGATGTCCAGTTCCGGCACCAAAAATAACTACTCTTCCCTTTTCCATATGTCGGATAGCTCTTCTTCTTATATAAGGTTCCGCTATCTCATCCATTTTTAGAGCTGTCATTAATCGCGTGTACATACCGTTTTCTTCAAAAGCGTTTTGTAAAGCAAGTGCATTAATCACAGTAGCCAGCATTCCCATCTGGTCTCCAGTCACTCTATCAATACCTTGCTTGCCAGCATTTAATCCACGATAAATATTGCCTCCGCCGATTACAATCCCGATTTCAACTCCTAAATCCTGAATTTTTTTTACTTCTTGAGCAAAAAAGATCAACATTTCTGGGTCAATACCATAACCCATTGAACCCATTAAGGATTCACCACTTAATTTTAATAGTATTCTTTTATATTTAATATTTTCTTCCATAACATTCCTTAATATAAAAAAAAAGGCCTTATTAAAAAAATAAGACCTTTCAAAAGTTATTTATTTTCATCACTTAGATGAAAGCGGTGGAAAAGCTTAATTTTAGATTCAGATGAATATTTTTGATTTAATTCTTCTAACATATCACCTACAGACTTTGAACTGTCCTTAATAGAGGTTTGTTCAATTAAGCAATTTTCTTGAAAGAATTTGTTTAATCTACCGTCTGCAATTCTATCTAGAATATGTTCTGGTTTACCTTCTTTTTTAGCAACCTCTTTGTAAATCTCTTTTTCTTTATTCAAAACGTCTTCAGAAACTTCATTTCTTGTAACATACGTAGGTTTCATTGCTGCAACTTGCATTGCTACGTCTTTCGCAAATGCTTGCATTTCATCTTTACTATCAGAAACAACATTATCAACTCTAACAAAAACACCTAATTTTGAACCGTGGTGAATGTAATCAACCAAAACACCATTTTCCGATTCTTCAACAACAAATCTTGAGACTTCAATTTTCTCACCGATTTTACCAATAATGTTTGTTAGTTCATCTTGAACAGATTTTTCATCGTGCTGCAATGACAATAATTCTTCAATATTCTTTGGTTCATTAGTTACAACTGCTTCAAGAACAAAGTTTGCGAACTTTACAAAATCATCACTTTTTGCAACAAAGTCTGTTTCACAGTTAACTTCAACCATAATTCCTTTTGAATTATCATCTGAAATTTTTGTTAGAACAGTTCCTTCACTAGCAGTTCTCTCAGCTCTTTTTTCTGCAACCGAGGCACCTTTTTTTCTAAGAATTTCAATTGCCTTATCAAAATCTGCATCAGCTTCTACAAGTGCTTTCTTACAATCCATCATTCCAGCACCGGTTTTATCTCTTAGTTGCTTTACCAATTGTGCGGTAATTGCCATGATCTATTTTCCCTCTTTATTTTCTGTTTCTTTATTATCTTCCTTCTTCTCAATACCTTTTGCTGAAACAGCTTCTTTAGTTGCTTCGGTATTCTCTACAACTTTTGCTGTTTTAGTTCCTTCAGGTTTCTTCTCGCCATTTTTAGCAATTACATCTTTTCTTTCGCCTTTTTCATTAAACTTAACTTTTCTGATTCTTGGTTTCCCAGATTTCTTTTCTTCAGAACTCACTACTTCTTGTTTTTTTAGTTTTTCTCTTTCTGCAGCTTTTTCAGCTTTTACTTCATTATATTTTTGCGATCCTTCAATAATTGAATCAGACATAGTTTTTGTTATTAACTCAATTGCTCTCGCTGCATCATCATTTGATGGAACTATGTAATCAACAGGATCTGGATTACAATTTGTATCTACAATTGCAAAAATCGGTATATTCAATCTAAGAGCTTCATTGATTGCTATTGATTCTTTCTTAATATCTACTATGAAAATGGCATTTGGCATTCTTTTCATTGTCTCAACGCCATCAAGAATTTTTCTTAATTTATCACGTTCTCTAGTTCTAAATAATTGTTCTTTCTTAGTAATTTTTTCAAATGTGCCATCCGATTCCATTTTGTCAATCTTCTGCATTCTGCTAATGCTTTTACGAATGGTGGCGAAGTTTGTTAACATACCGCCGAGCCATCTTTCACTAACCCAATTCATTCCACATCTTTTTGCTTCTTGAGCTACAACACCTTTTGCTTGTTTTTTAGTACCAACAAATAACACAGTACCACCATCAGATACAATTTTTCCTAATTCTGTAGATGCCTGTTGAATTGCAAGTTGGGTTTTCTTAAGATCTATGATATGAATCCCATTTTTTTCCATAAAAATAAATGGACGCATTTTAGGATTCCAGCGGCGGGTTAGGTGACCAAAATGTGCACCTGCTTCAATAAGTTGGGTAAGTTCTACCTTAGCCATAATATCTCCTGTTTTTCTTCTACTTTTTTCAACTTTGCCTTACATCCCTTTTTTTGGTAGGACACAGGAGGCAAATCCAAAAGTATGAGTGATTGAATACAAAAAGTGGACAATTATAAAATTTGTCCACCAAATAAAATTATCTTTTTGAAAATTGAAATTTCTTTCTAGCTTTTGGTTGACCTGGTTTTTTACGTTCAACCATTCTAGGATCTCTTCTTAATAATCCTTCTGGTTTTAATAAAGAACGTAACTCAGGATCTAGTTCAACTAATGCTCTCGCAATCCCTAATCTAATGGCTTCTGCCTGGCCACGTACACCACCACCATTAACATTAGCAAAAACATCATATTTGCCCAAAGTTTCAGTATACTTAAAAGGTGTGATTACATCGTCACGATTATCAGCAACAGGGAAGAAGTTTTCAAACTCTCTTTTATTAACAGTTACTTTTCCTGAGCCATTTCTTAATATAACTCTAGCAACTGCTGTTTTTCTTCTACCTACATAAATTTTATCAGCCATTTAATTTCCTATTTTTATAAACTTAAAGCTTCAGGTTTTTGAGCGGAATGAGGATGTTCCGGACCAGCATAAACTTTTAATTTCTTAAGCAATTGTCTTCCTAATCTATTCTTAGGCAACATTCCTTTTACAGCTTGTGTAATAATGTATGTAGGTTTTTTTT